>OCTX012282742.1_pt1 | contig 96184 bp, 76 predicted proteins | sample 1539691 | NCBI WGS metagenome assembly OCTX01 (sample SAMN02144231, study PRJEB22623) | gut metagenome | biome: sheep rumen | host: Ovis aries | place: New Zealand
AAAGAAAGGAGCTAATATGACATTAGAGAAATTTACAATCAAGGCGCAGGAGGCGGTACAACAAGCCGTGAACATTGCGCAGCAGAATGGACAGCAGCTTATCGAACCTGTTCATCTGCTGAAGGGTGTGATGGAGAAAGGAAAGGACGTCGTGAGCTTTATCTTCCAGAAATTAGGTGTCAATGCCGTTCATGTCTCTACGTTGATAGATCAGGAGATTAAGCATCTCCCCCGTGTGCAGGGTGGGGAGCCTTATCTCAGTCGTGAGACCAACGAGGTGATGATGAAAGCCATGGACTATTCAAAGAAGTTGGGAGATGAGTTTGTCAGCATCGAACCGATACTCTTGGCATTGTTGGAGGTAAACTCTACGGCTGGGCGGATCTTGAAGGATGCAGGACTGAACGGTCAGGATGTACTGAAAGCTGTTCAGGAGTTGCGCCAAGGACAGAAAGTACAGAGCATGAGTGGTGACGAGAACTTCCAAAGTCTGAGCAAATATGCGAAGAATCTCGTGGAGGAAGCGCGTGCAGGAAAGCTTGATCCCGTGATTGGCCGTGATGATGAGATCCGCCGTGTGCTGCAGATACTCTCCCGTAGGACGAAGAACAATCCTATCCTGATCGGAGAGCCGGGAACAGGAAAGACGGCCATCGTGGAAGGACTGGCCCAGCGTATCGTTCGTGGTGATGTTCCTGAGAACCTGAAAGACAAGCAACTCTTCTCCTTGGATATGGGTGCCCTTGTGGCAGGAGCCAAATACAAGGGTGAATTCGAGGAACGTCTGAAAAGTGTCATTAATGAAGTGACCAAGAGTGAGGGGCGTGTGATCCTATTCATTGATGAGATTCACACGTTGGTTGGTGCTGGCGCCAGTGAGGGTGCCATGGATGCTGCCAATATCCTGAAGCCAGCCTTGGCACGTGGTGAGTTGCGTAGCATTGGAGCCACCACCTTGAATGAGTACCAGAAATATTTCGAGAAGGACAAGGCATTGGAGCGTCGCTTCCAGACGGTGATGGTGGATGAGCCTGACGAACTGTCGGCCATCAGTATCCTGCGTGGATTGAAGGAACGTTACGAGAATCACCACAAGGTACGTATTCAGGATGATGCCTGTATCGCCGCCGTGAAACTCTCCGAACGCTATATCTCCGATCGATTCCTGCCTGATAAGGCCATTGACCTGATGGATGAGGCTGCAGCCAAGTTGCGTATGGAGCGTGATAGTGTTCCCGAGGAATTGGATGACATCACCCGTCAACTGAAACAGTTGGAAATAGAACGGGAGAGCATCAAACGGGAGCATCCTGTTACAGGAGAGGTAAGTAGCACTGCTTCAACGGGTAACACGAGTTCCACAAGTAAACTGGCCCAACTCGACAAGGAGATTGCCGAGCTCCGCGACAAGGAGAATGCCTTCCGTGCCAAGTGGGAGAACGAGCGCTCGTTGGTGAACAAGATCCAGCAGGACAAGCTGGAGATGGAGAATCTGCGTTATGAGGCTGAGCGAGCAGAGCGTGAAGGAGATTACGGTCGTGTGGCCGAGATCCGTTATTCGAAGCTGAAAGCCTTGGAGGATGACATCCGTTCCATCCAGGAGCAACTGGAATCTGCTCAGAATGGCAGTGCCATGGTGCGTGAGGAGGTCACTGCCGATGATATCGCCGAGGTGGTGAGCCGTTGGACGGGCATTCCGGTAACGCGTATGCTGCAAAGTGAAAAGGAGAAACTTCTTCACCTAGAAGAGGAACTGCACAAGCGGGTCATCGGACAGGATGAGGCTATTGTCGCTGTGAGTGATGCTGTTCGTCGCAGTCGTGCAGGTTTGCAAGATCCCAAACGTCCTATTGCCTCGTTTATCTTCCTTGGTACCACGGGTGTCGGTAAAACGGAATTAGCCAAGGCGTTAGCCGACTATTTGTTTAACGATGAGACCATGATGACCCGTATTGATATGAGTGAGTATCAGGAGAAACATACCGTGAGTCGACTGATTGGTGCTCCTCCGGGATATATCGGTTATGATGAAGGAGGACAACTTACTGAAGCCGTGCGCCGCAAGCCCTATAGTGTGGTGCTCTTCGATGAGATTGAGAAAGCCCATCCCGATGTGTTCAATATCCTATTACAAGTGCTTGATGACGGTCGTCTGACCGATAACAAGGGTAGAACGGTGAACTTCAAGAACACCATAATCATCATGACGAGCAACCTGGGCAGCCAGCTAATTCGCGAGTCGGTGGAGCAGATGAGTCATACTGAAGACCGGGAAGTGCAGCTCTCAGCTCTGCGGTCTCAATTGATGGGCTTGTTGAAGCAGACCATCCGACCGGAGTTTCTCAACCGTATTGATGAGACTATCATGTTCCTGCCACTGACTCAGCATGAGATTGCTGATGTGGTCACCCTCCAGATGAATCATGTGCAGAAGATGTTGGCAGAGCAAGGAGTGAAGTTGGAGACCACTCCTCAGGCTATCGACTATCTTGCAGAGGTGGGCTTCGATCCTGAGTTTGGTGCACGACCTGTGAAACGAGCCATTCAGCGCTATGTGCTTAATGACCTCTCGAAGAAGCTCTTGGCCGGTGACGTGAATCGTGAGAAGCCGATTATCATCGACAGTTTTGGTGAGGGATTGGTGTTCCGTAATTAATCCGGCAATGATAATAAAAAGGAAAGTGAAGAATCGTCAGCCTGCAGGATGCTGATTCTTCACTTTCCTTTTATTTTCTGTATCACATTCTTTTACTTATTTCTTTGCCTTCATCTTCTTCAGTACTTCATGGGGATAAAAGCCGAAATGCTCTATGAAGTGGTGGGTGAAGTTCTTTGGACAATGGTATCCTACGAGGTAAGCCACTTGCGAGACATTCCAGTCACCCTGCACCAGCAGATAGTATGCTTTCTCCATACGGGCTTTCCTGATCAAACGAATGGGGGTGTTATTACAGGCTTGTGTAAGACGGCGGTACAAAGTGGTGCGGTGCATGTTCATCTTTGCGCTCAGGTCATCTACACTGAAATCGCAATTGGCGATATTTTCTTTGATGATGTTCAGGACATTGCGCACCAAGTCAGCATCCTCATTGGTCACTTCTTTCCCCTCCATCCGATCTTCTTGTATGATGCTTTTCAGTGCGTCCAACTTTTTCAGTAGCGTAAGATCGTTATTGTTGACGTCGCAAACGGCGCTGATCACCATATCTTTCAGTTCTTCTTGATTGATCATTTGTTTCTTTAGGCTATTCCTTTATAGGCCGTAATCATTGATTTTCAAATGTTAAAAATGGTAATGATCGTCTAATGTCATCAGGTCATTTCATCATTTCAAATTGCAAAAGTAATCATTTTACTGCATAGAGTACATGGTTTTACTTGTGAATTTTGGATAATGCAACAAATGATACCCCAAATACATCAAACTGTCGCATAAATAATTTGGATTTTTGTTGGTTGTGTCCTCTTTTTTCCGTACCTTTGCGTTATTATTATCAAACGATTATAATTATAACCTATGGACAATCAAACAATCTCGATGAATGCCAACCCCGTGGTGGCATTTCTTCAAAAAGAGCCGCAGTCATTCACCAAGGCCGACATGATCCGCTTTGTGCGTGAGAACGGAGTGAAGATGGTGAACTTTATGTATCCCGGGGGCGATGGTAAACTCAAGACGTTGAATTTCGTGGTGACCAACGAGGCTTATTTAGACACGATCCTTACCTGCGGGGAACGTGTCGATGGCAGCAGTCTGTTCTCATTCATTGAGGCTGGCAGCAGCGATCTCTATGTACTACCCCGCTTCCGCACGGCTTTCTTGGATCCTTTTGCCGAGATACCTACCCTGTGTATGCTGTGTTCATACTTCGACAAAGACGGTAATCCCCTGGCCAGTTCTCCAGAGAACACCCTTGTGAAGGCATCGAGGGTCTTCACCGAGGTAACGGGCATGACCTTCCATGCCATGGGTGAACTGGAGTATTATGTGATTACCGAGGATGATGAGATGTTCCCCGCTGTTGACCAACATGGCTACCATGAGAGTGCCCCCTATGCCAAGATGAACCTCTTCCGACAGCAGTGCATGCAGTATGTGGCACAGACGGGCGGACAGATCAAATACGGACACTCTGAGGTGGGGAATTTCAAGCAGGATGGAATGATCTATGAGCAGAACGAGATAGAGTTCCTTCCCGTTCCCGTTGAGGAGGCTGCCGACCAGCTGATGCTGGCGAAGTGGGTGATTCGTAATCTTGCCTATGATTATGGATACAATGTGACGTTCGCACCCAAGATCACTACTGGTAAAGCGGGCAGTGGACTGCATATCCACATGAGGATGATGAAGGATGGTAAGAACATGATGCTGGAGAATGGCGTCTTGAGTGAGGCTGCACGAAAGATGATTGCGGGCATGATGGACTTGGCACCAAGCATCACAGCCTTTGGGAACAAGAACCCCACCAGTTACTTCCGTCTGGTACCCCATCAGGAGGCTCCCACCAATGTGTGCTGGGGTGATCGCAACCGCAGTGTGCTCGTTCGTGTACCTTTAGGATGGACGGCAGAGGGTGATATGTGTGCTCTTGCCAATCCTTTGGAGAAGCCCAGTTGTTTTGATAAATCCATCAAACAGACTGTGGAGATGCGTTCGCCTGATGGCAGTGCTGATTTGTATCAGCTGTTGGCAGGTCTGTGCGTGGCATGCCGTCATGGCTTTGAGATGGAGAATGCCCTGGACGTGGCAGAGGCGACTTATGTGAACGTAAATATCCATGATGCTGCCAATGCCGACAAACTGGCGCAGTTAGCGCAGTTGCCCGATAGCTGTGTGGCCTCTGCCGACTGCTTGCAGCAGCAACGTTCGATGTATGAGGAATATGGGGTGTTCAGTTCATCGATGATTGATGGCGTTATCGCCCAGCTCCGTTCTTTCAAGGACACCACCTTGCGGCATGATATCTCCCACCTGCCTGAGGAGATCAAGAAACTGGTGGATACTTATTTCCATTGTGGGTAACAGTATAATGCCTTCAAAAGAAAAGCCTGTGCCAGAACGGCACAGGCTTTTTTGATAGGAAACGGGTAGCTATTTGAATCTGTAAGGAAGATCACCTTTCGCCCAATTGGTGCCATCGCCCCATCCTGGGTTCTGTTCCAATACACCTTCAGATAGTGTTACCTGATCTTCTGGGATCTTGAAGAAACCACCGCCGGTGTCATTGTAACGCTGCATGAAGTCAACAGTGAAAGCATATTCACCCTCGATGCCTTGGTTCAGAATGTGGTTGCCTACTTGGTTCTTCACTTTCTCTGTGACATCACCCCAACGACGAAGGTCATTCCAACGAAGGGCCTCGAAACAGAGTTCATATCGGCGTTCCTTCTTCAGGTTGGTGAGTGAATAGGCCACATCTGGCAGATTAGCACGTTGGCGTACAGCGTTCAGACCGTTTTTCCCGTTGTAGATAGTCTTGCCATCGGAGAGCTCAGCATGCATCAGGAGGACGTCAGCGAATCGGAGCCATACCAGTGACTGCGTGAGACCAGTCTGACGGTTGTTCTCGCTGCCGTAGTAGTATCCGTAGCTCAGATACCTACCACTGTGGTCTTCATTCCAAGCTTCACAACCGATGTATTTCTTGGCCAGCAGGTTGGTGTTCTCCACTTCCTTGGCGGGGTCTCCCTTGTATTTGGGAATCTCTACGGCACGATCACAGATGGAGCCTTCACGTCGGTAATCACCAGCGTAGTCGGGATCTGCAGCCCAATCAGTCCACAGCTTCTCGCAGACAGGACCATTAGAGTATCCTTGTACGGAGAAGGGGAATGCATCGGCAGTGGTTTTACGTGGGTTATAGAACTCCACGATACGGTTGTGACGGAGTTGTGAATCTGCGCTCCATCCTGGCTTGTTTGACATCTTAATGGCAAACATGTTCTCTATGTTCTCGTCGGTCTCCCAGTTCAGTCCATTGTCAAGATCATATTGGTAGTCCTTGGCTGTGTATGGATTGGTGTAGGGCCAGAGGTTACGTTGGTCGGAAACAAGTCCGAAACCACTGTTCTGGATACAGTCTTCCAGCCAGGTGACCACTTGTGATTTGGAGATCGAGCCTCCTTCATCAGCAGGCAGCGGGAGTTCAGATTTCTTGTAGAATCCTGTGTAGAAGAGCCAAACCCGGGCCATCATGCCTTCTGCTGCCCATTTCGATACATGGCCTTCTCCGAAATCCGGATACTTGATAGAAGGTCCCAACTCAATGGCTTTCTTCAGGTCAGAGGCAATCTGTGCATAAACCTCATCTGCAGAAGACCTTGGTAAGTTCTGTGCCTCTGTAGTAAGTACCAAGGGCACCCCATTGAATACTTGTGCAAGATTGAAATAATACCAGGCGCGGAGGAAATAGATCTCACAGAGCAACTGGTTTTTCCTGCTTGCATTACTCCATTCTGTCACCTTATCGATGGACTCAAGGGCGTTGTTGGCACGGTTAATACCTGCGTAACGTTGTTGCCATAAAGGTTTCATCCAGTCAACATAGGCATTCATCAGACGATCGACGCCCTGTGCACCAATGTTACTTTGGCTACCACCGCCCAGACGGTCGTCTGAAGCGATATCGAAAATGAAGAAGGGGTCTTCCTCTGGGTCAGCCAGATTTCGGTTCATCACGGAATAGATACCATTTACCATCTGGTTGGCATCCGTCTCATTGACGGGAAAGTTAGAGGTGTCCTTCATGGTGAGGTTATCTGTGTCGAGGAAATCTTCACAGCTGCCGAGAAGCACCACACATGCTACGGATATGACAAGATAAAATATATTCTTTTTCATGATGGTCAGTGTTTAAAAGTTTATGTTCAGTCCCACCTGCCAAGAGCGAGAAGATGGGTAATAACCGCAGTCAATTCCAGAAGCCCAGCTGGCTCCGTTGCCGAAACCAACCTCGGGATCCATACCTGAGTAGCCAGTGAAGGTGATCATATTGCTGGCTGATACGTAGAGACGGCATTTTCTTACAGGCAGTTTCGGAATCAGTCTCTTGAAATCGTAACCAAGGGTGATACGTGAGATCTTGAAGAAGTCGGCATCTTCAATCCATACTCTCGAGATCTCAGACATATTGGCGGTCTTACCGTCGGAGAAGCGAGGATATCTGTTGGTGCTGCCTTCTCCTGTCCAATACTTGGTATAGACGTCAGTACAGTAGTTGTCATCGGGATGGTCTGAGAACTGGCGATAGCTCTTGGCCACCTGCTGACCAAAGGAGCCGTAGCCGTTGATACCTAAATCGAATCCCTTGTATGCGATGCTGATGTTCACTCCAAGAGTGTAGTCAGGATTCGGGTCACCGATCATGGTCTTGTCATCCTCGCCTGTTTCTACCTTTCCGTCCTTGTCGAAATCCACGAATTTCACATCGCCAGGCTGCAGGGATGCTCCCTGAAGAGAGTTGGCCTTATCGCCATTGCAGTTACGGGCCAAATAGTCCTGAAGGTCTTGCTCATTCTGAATGATACCTTCCATCTTATAACCCCAGAAATAACCGATGGGGTAGCCTACCTGCAAGCGATAGAGCTCTGCGGTATTCTGTGCGATGGCATTGGAACCGCCATGGATGATACCTTCGGAATTAGCCAGACGAGTAACCTCGTTTTTATTATGTGAGAAGTTGACACTGACGTTGTAGGTGAAATCCTTGTTGATCCTGTCGTTCCAGCTCAATTGAACTTCATATCCCTTATTCTCAATGTCACCACCGTTGATATAGGGAGCGCCTGTACCATAGGAGAGCAACATCGGGGCAACAACCAGCCAGTCTTTTGTGGTCTTCTTATACCAGTCGAACGATACACCCAGTCGGTTACTCAGGAAACGAGCGTCAAATCCAAAATCAAGCTGTTCTGAGGTTTCCCATTTTACATCCGGGTTTGGAAGGATGTTCGGATAAGCGCCGAGACCGGGGTTGTCTTTACTGTCGAAATAATAGGGATCATCAAAGGCGATTGTAGCCAGATATTGGAAGTTGTTGATATTACAGTTACCATTCTGTCCCCAGCTGGCACGCAGTTTCAGGAAGTCCAGCCAGCTCTTGGTAGATTCCATGAAGGCCTCGTTGGTAATGACCCATCCGATTGATACAGAGGGGAAGTAACCCCAACGCTTGCCACGTGCAAAGTTGGAAGATCCATCGGCACGGAGTACGAGTGAGAGCAGATAGGTCTCATTGTAGTTATAGTTGATACGTCCGAAGAATGATGCCAGGGAACCTTGACTTTCAGGAGTACCACCGATAGAGGTAAAGGTAGGATCCACCACATTGGCATTGTTGATGTAAGCATGATCGAACGATCCTGGGAAGAGTGAGTTGGAGTTGGTTACGTTGAGGCCATTGCCATAGCCCCATTTCTCTACTGACTGTCCGAGGAGGGCATCAATATTATGATTGCCAAACGACTTCACCCAGTTCAGGGTGTTCTCCAATGACCAACGGATGCTGTACGACTGGCTTTGGCGCACATCGTCGTTGGGATTAGACTTCTTGGCACTGAGCTCATAGACAGGCACATAACTGCGGCCCTCCCTGTGTCGGTAAAGCCATCCGGCACTGGTGCGCCAGGTCAGTTCCTTGAGGGGAGAGAACTCCAGGAAGAAGTTTGTCTGCAGGCGCCAGCCCTTGTTATAGCCGTAGCTGTTATCATACTTCATCGTTGCCAGTGGATTGGCTGCCTCATCCAGGAAATTCCAGCTGTCTGCAAGGATGTCTTTATATTCGTAGAAACCACCCTCGTCGTTGTATGCTGGGAGCAGAGGAGTCATTGCCAGAAGGGTTCGGATACTGTTTCCATAGATGCCGCCAACGGAAACGCCTTTTTTATTGGTGGCCGAGAAGGTTGCGTTCTCACCAATCTTCAGCACGTCGCGCCCCTTCTTCCTAATCAGCGAATAGTCAGAGTTCAGTCGTACAGTATAGCGGTCGAACTTCGGATCAGCAGGAGCACCAAGTGTACCTGTCTGATGGAATTTACTGAAACCGAGGGCAAAGCGCGACAAGTCGCTACCACCAGAGATGTTAATGGATGCATTATGTATGGGTGCATTGTCGATGGTGGTTTCCTCAAGCCAGTTGGTACCATTCCAGGTACCATTCATAATCTGGGAATACTGCTTGGGTATATAATCCTGCCATACATAGGGATCAACGCCCTGAATCTCCCGGGCCTTGTTGATAATCTCCATATACTGTTTGGCATTCAATGGGGTAACATCATTGGTGTTCACATTCTGCCAACCCATATAACCATCGAAAGACACATTCACATGTCCTGAGCCTGCCTTGCCCTTCTTGGTCGTGACAAGAATGACACCGTTAGAAGCACGGGCACCATAGATGGCGCTGGAGGCAGCATCTTTCAGAATATCAATGCTTTCAATGTCATTAGGAGAGAGATCCTCAATATTTGCACCTGGCACGCCATCGACCACATAGAGCGGTGTGTTGGAACCAGCGGTACCCATACCACGAATCACGACCTTGTAGCCCTCACCAGGCTGTCCTGAGTTCATGACAATGTTCATACCTGATGCTAAACTCTGTAAGGCTCCAAAGGCATCCACGGCATTGATAGCCTCAATGTTCTCTGAAGTAACATGGACCGTGGAACCAGTCACCAGCTTCTTGCGCTGGGTACCATATCCTACAACAACCACGTCGTTCAGCACTTCTGCATCTTCATAAAGAGTAATTGAGAGCGTTTTCCCCTCTGTGGCCTTCACGACAACCGACTTGTAGCCCACATAGGAGATTTTCAGACTGGCACCACGTGCAACGGAAAGAGAGAAAGAGCCGTCGGCTCCCGTCAGTGTTCCGTTATTGGGCGTGCCCACTTCAACGACTGTCGCCCCGATAATCGGTTGATTCTCCGCATCGACGACGACTCCCTTCACCAGTCCGGTAGTACTTGCTGGAGTGCTTTGCTCTCCAGTGATCATCGGTTCGGATGCCGTAGCACTTCCAAACACCATCAATCCCGTACAAATGAGGGAAAGGATTCTTGAACAGTTTTGCATAAATTGAATAGTTGAATAGATTATTAATAGTTGTTAAACCAATCATTGTGTTAGGCAGAAAATTGTATATAGATTCATAGTAATGTGTGAAACACGATGCAAATATATAAAATATTTTTCAACCCGCAAGGTTTTTAGCTTGTTTTTTTCTGTTTGTCGTATAAAATGTTCCAAAAGAGAGTAAAAAGCAATCGCAGACCACCCCCGTGGGTAGTCTGCGATGACTATTGAATGTTCTCGTTCAGTGAGAAGACCAGTGTAAGACAGACGTTCTGTCCTACCGTGCCATCTGATAGATTGCTTCCATGTCCTCTGGGTGTAGCAGACGACAGATCTTGTCGAGCAGCCCTGATTTCTTTGCACTGCTTCCTCCATAGTGTACCAGCACCTTCCTACCGTGGTAGCGTTTGACCAGTGGTGCTACTTTCTCTTCTGATTCCTTGCCGAACACCACTTCCGTGGGGGCATAGTAAACGAAATCCTTCATGTTTTTTAGTGATTGATTAGTAAATGATTATTTCTCTATCAGGATACGGGCATCCACGGCAATCACGTCTTTGTCATCGGCAAGGAGCGGGTTGATATCCATCTCCTTAATCTCCGTGGCAAAGCGGAGCAGTGTTGACAGACGGACGATGATCTCCGCATACCGCTGCTCGTTGATGCCTTTCTGTCCTCGCGTACCTTTTATAATCTTATAGCCTCGCAAAGAGCGGATCATCGAATAGGCCTCGGGATAGGATAGGGGAGCCAGACCGCTCTTCACGTCCTTCAGTACCTCCACGAAGATGCCCCCTAAGCCGCAGAGTACCACATGACCGAAACGTTGTTCGTACTTCGCACCGATGAACACTTCCGTGCCCTTGATCATCTTCTGCACCATGATGGCGGTGGCATCCTGGATCTTCATCATACGGTCGAACTCCAAAGCCAGATGCTCGGGGGTGCGGATATTCAGGGCGACACCGCCCACATCACTCTTGTGGACAGGTCCTACGACCTTGGCCACAACGGGATAGCCCACCTTCTGTGCGAACTCGATCAAGTCTTCTTTCTTCGCACTCACCATCTCGGGTACCATGGGGATACCTGCACAGTTGAAGAGCTGGCGGACGAGATCGGGCGACACATAACCGTTGGTCTTGATGCCGTCGATGATGGAACGGATGCGTGGCACATCCACTCCGAAGAGTTCAATCTCCGGCGCTGCGGGCGGCGGTGTCTGCATGATTTGTGTCAGTGCGGTGGCTAACGTCACCTCATCACTGAAGTTCACGTGTCCTTTTTGCAGGAACTCCGACACCTCGGGACCTGCCGTATAGATGCTGGGCAGGATGGGGAAGATTGGCTTCTTGCATTCCAGGATCTTCTTGTGCAGTACATCATATGCCTCGTAGAGCTGTACCAGACCAGGGGTTCCGAAGATCACGAAGATGGCATCGATATTCTCGAAGCGGTTCTCACAGAAATCGATGGCGATGCCTAACTGCTCACCCGTGCCCGTTGCTAAGATATCAATGGGGTTCGCCACGGAAGAGCCTGGGAAAAGCTGCGCCTTCAGTTCCTCGGCAGCTGGTCCTTCCAGCTTGGGGATATTCATCCCGCCTTTCGACAAGGCATCGGTGAGCATCACGCCAGGACCTCCGGCATGGGTCACGATGGCGAAGTTCTTTCCTTTGATGGGCGGCAGGGTAAAGATACAGCCCACGGTGGTCAGCTCCTCACGGGAGAAACATCTCACGATGCCGGCCTTACGGAACAACGCTTCCACGGCGGAGTCGCTGCTGGCGATGGCACCGGTATGGGAGGAGGCGGCACGACTGCCACTCTCCGATGATCCTGCTTTGATCGCAGCAATGCGGCAACCCTTGCGGATCAGTGAGCTGGCGTGGAACAGCAACTTGTCGGGATTCGCTACATTCTCTATATAAAGGAGCTTCACTTTTGAGTCACGCTCAGGATCGAAGTTGTCATCCATATACTGCAGTACGTCTTCGATACCGATCTGCTTCCCGTTGCCGATGCTCCATACCGAGTTGAAGGGCAGTCCTTTCGTCACGGCACTCTCCAAGATAAACACTGCCGTGGCACCCGAGCCACTGATGAAGTCAGCTCCCTGCGGATTCAAGGTGGGAATGGGCTTGGTGAACACGCTGTGATGCCAGGCGTTCATCAGTCCGATACAGTTTGGACCGATCAGGGCAGCTCCGTATTTCTCACAGGAGTCGAGTATCCTTTTCTCTAAGACAGCACCCGCTTTCGTCTCTTCACCGAAGCCGGCGGAGATGATGATGAAGGCACGCACCGACTTCTCGGCTGCCAGATACTCCACATAGTCGGGACAATATTTGGCAGCAACGACAATCACAGCCAGATCGGTGGGCGGCAGCTCCTTCACATCATGGAATACCTTGATGCCCTGTACTTCGTCTTCCTTGGGATTGACGATGCGGAGTGTTCCCTGGTAACCTCCCTGAATGATGTTGCGCACAATGGCGCCGCCGGGTTTATGGATGTTGTTCGAGCCGCCGATCACGACGATGCTCTCAGGGTGTAATAACTGTTCGTTGATCATGGATTCTTAGCTTACAGATTGATGGTGCAAAGATACGAATAAGTGAGAGAAGTACAAAATAAATACAAATAATTATTGCATAGAAATAAATACAATGTCGGCTACGGCGAAGGTTAATGGAAAGAAAATAGGATTAAAGTTTAAATGAAGGAAATGAGGATAAAAGGTTAAAGGAAAGAAATTGGAATAATTAGAATAATTTTATCCAGAAATTACCGTAATAACTGTCATTAAGTCAGCAGCGCTTGGAAAAGACGCTTATTCTTATGATTATATGAATAAAAGATTATTAATTATAATTTCTGGATAAAATTATTCTAATTATTCTCATTTCTTTCCAAATTCCCTTCTCTAGTGGCAGTCTTTTTCTTTTATTTTGTCAGAATAATTGATAATAATTTTGTTTTCAAAATAAGGCCCTAAAAAAATGAATGCAAGTAAAGGTTGTTTGGAATGCAAGTAAAGGTTACCTTGAACTCAAGTAAAGGTTACTTTCAGTCGTTCCAGACCTTACTTACATCCTTTCCGACGTCATCTAAAGGTCGTTCCGCCGTCACTTTACCCCCTATAGATGACGGCGGAACGAGTGTTAGATGCCGTTGGAACAGGTGATAACGCCGTTCGGAACAACCCTTAGATGAAGCTTCTTCGAAAATGCACGTTTTTTTCTTTTGAATGTTTTATTGGATGCCCTTACGGGCAGAAATCAAACAAAATCTAAACAAAATCTTACAAATTTCTGTGCCATTGGTTTGTTTTGGGGTGATTGATTTTGTTTGATTTTGGATAGATTTTGTAGGATTTCTGCCCGAAGGGCACCCCCAAGAAAGTTCTTATAGTCCTTTTGCTTCACAAAAACAGTGTTTTCATCACCTAAAAACGGTGTTTTTGACCCCTAAAAACTATGTTTTTGGTGTCTAAAAACGTTGTTTTCACAAGTCAAAAATGCTGATTTTTCACAATGCTCTCATTGTCAACAACTTACCAAACCTCGCGAGAACTGCGTTTTTTTCGACCAAGAGGTCAGTTGTTCGCCCAAGTGCCCAAGAATTTAGTTAACTGGAGTTAATTTATAAAGATATTTCAGTAGAAAGAGAATCTTCAACGTACTTGTAGTTTATTTAACACTTTTCATGTCATGAAACAAATAAAACAGGAAAGAAGACGATGTCCTCTTTCCTGTTTTTATCAGGTAATCTTGAGATTATCCCATGATGACTTCCACGGTGTGCTTGCCTTCTGTGGCGGGAACCACGTTACCCTCAATGGCTTTACCATCGAAGGTGATGCTCTTGATGCCCTTCTGCACGCCATCGGGATTCTTCACGGTGATAATATATTCCGCTCCACGGAACTTGCGCTTCACCGTGTATTCTTTGGCCGTCTGCGGCACGCAGGGATCGATAAGCAATCCGTTGTAGTCGGGCTTGATGCCGAGGATGTACTGAGAGGCGGTGAGCCACATCCAGGCTGCGGTACCCGTGAGCCATGAGTTCTTGCCCTCACCCGGACGGGCGGCATCCTTGCCAGCTACCATCTGACAGTTCACGTAGGGTTCCACCTTATGGAGCGTCTGGTCTTTGATGAAGACCGGTGAAATCTTCTGATACAGTTCCCAGGCATCGTTGCCGCGGGCAGCCACGGTGTCGCCGATGATGACCCACGGGTTGTTGTGGCAGAAGATACCGGCATTCTCCTTGTAGCCAGCGGGGTAGGAGCTGATCTCACCCATCTCCACGTGGTAGGTCGTGAAGGCGGGGTTGTTGAGTACCATACCATGCTCAGAGTCGAGATATTTCTTACAGGAGTCGAGGGCCTTGTCAACCATGCCTTCTTCCTGTCCGATACCAGCCATGGCGCACCATCCCTGGCTCTCGATGAAGATCTTACCTTCCTCGTTCTCGTGGGATCCGATCTTGTTACCGTAGAAGTCGTAGGCACGGAGATACCACTCACCGTCCCATCCGTCTTTCTTCACGGCGGCAATCATGGCGTCGATTTCCTTTTCAGCCCTTTGGGCTTCAGCAGAATATTTACTAGTCGCACTAGTCTCACTAGTCCTACTAGCCAACTCTTTACAAAGCTCCACATATTGCTTGCCACATACCACAAAGAGTCCGGCAATCATGAGCGACTCGGCCTTGGAGCCCACGCTGTTGTTCTCGGTGGTCTGGAAACTCTCGTTGGGATCCCATGAGAAGCAGTTCAGATTCAGACAGTCGTTCCAGTCAGCACGTCCAATCAGCGGCAGCTTGTGGGGACCGAGGTTCTCCACGACGTGGTTGAACGAGATACGCAGGTGTTCGAAGAGTGACACCTCGGTACCTGGCTCGTTATCCCAGGGCACCATCTCGTCGAGGATGGAGAAGTCGCCTGTCTCCTTGATATAGGCCACGGTACCGAAGATGAGCCACATGGGGTCGTCGTTGAATCCGCCGCCGATGTCGTTGTTGCCGCGCTTGGTGAGTGGTTGGTACTGATGATAGCATCCGCCGTCGGGGAACTGTGTGGAGGCAATATCGATGATGCGCTCACGGGCACGACTGGGAATCTGATGGACGAAGCCCACAAGGTCCTGGTTGCTGTCGCGGAAGCCCATGCCGCGGCCCACACCACTCTCGAAGAACGAGGCTGAACGCGAGAAGTTGAACGTCACCATACATTGGTACTGGTTCCAGATGTTGACCATGCGGTCAAGGCTCTCGTTGCCGCTCTTCACGGTATAGCGGTCGAGCAGGTCGTCCCAGAACTTGGCGAGTTCGGCAAATGCCTTGTCAACTTTTTCCGTGGTATCGAACTCAGCAATGGTCTGCTGGGCTCTCACCTTATTAATAAAGGTACGATCGAGGTCGCCAAGCGAGGTAATTAGTCCTGGTGTCTTCTCGGCATATTTCTCTTCCTGCGGCTGCTCCACATAGCCTAACACGAAGATGAAGTCTTTGCTCTCTCCCGGTTGCAGCTCCACCTCAATATAATGGGAGGCGATGGGGCTCCATCCGTGGGCCACACTGTTCTTGGGCTGTCCTGCCATCACGCAGTCGGGCTCAGAGAATTCATTGTAAAGTCCGATGAAGCTCTCGCGATCAGTGTCGAAGCCGTTGATGGGTGTGTTCACGCTGTAGTAGGCATAGTGGTTGCGGCGCTCCTTGTATTCGGTCTTGTGATAGATCACACTGCCGTCTATCTCCACCTCACCTGTGGAGAAGTTACGCTGGAAGTTCTCCATATCGGTAGCGGCATTCCAGAGGCACCATTCAGCAAACGAGAAGAGCTTGAACTTTCTGGTCTCCTTCGTGGTGTTCTTCAGGGTGAGCTTCTGGATCTCACACCATTTCTTCAGGGGAACGAAGAAGAGGACGCTGGCCTCGATGCCGTTCTTCCTTCCAGTGATGCGAGTGTAGCTCATGCCATGACGGCACTCGTAGAAGTCGAGGGGTGTCTTACAGGGTTTGAAACCGGGATTCCACACAACACCACCGTCGTTGATGTAGAAATAACGTCCACCGTTATCCATGGGTACACCATTGTAACGGTAACGGGTAATGCGGCGGAACTTGGCATCCTTGAAGAAGGAATAGCCGCCGGCGGTGTTTGAGATCAGTGAGAAAAAGTCTTCGTTGCCCAGGTAGTTGATCCAGGGCCACGGTGTCTTGGGGTCGGTGATGACGTACTCACGGGCGGCATCATCGAAGTGTCCATACGTTTTGTTAGTCATATTATGATTATTTGGGTTTTGATTGTTTCTTTTCCAGATTCTCTAGATTTAAACCTTATCTAATATCTGTTCAGCATGAATCTTGGTCTTGATTTCCTTGGGCAGGAAGATCTTCTCGATAATGCCTTCCTCATTGATGATGAAGGTCGTGCGGAAAGTACCGAAGTACTTACGACCGTACATGCTCTTCTCACCCCACACACCGAACTGTTCCACGAGCTTGTTCTCCGTGTCGGCAATCAGGGGGAAAGGCAGGTTATTCTTCTCAATGAACTTCTTGTGCGACTTCTCATCCTGTACGCTGACGCCAATCACCTCGTAGCCTTGCTTGCGGAGCACACTGTAGTTGTCGCGGAAACTGCATGCCTCGGCAGTGCAGCCGCTGGTTGAGTCTTTCGGATAGAAATACAGCACCAATTTCCTGCCTGCGAAATCACTCAGTTTGATCTCACGGCCATTCTCATCTTTCCCCAGAATCTCCGGGGCTTTGTCTCCAATGTTCATCTTGTCTATAGGTTTCTGGTTATTATCTGGTTGCAAAGTTACAAAAAAACGAGTGCAGAACAAAACAAATTCATTTGTTTTTTATGCCGAGTGCATTGTAACTTCGTGATTATTTCACAAAGTTACGAAAAAACAAAGAATCTTTTCTGTTCTCTTTGCTAAAGTTTCTTAGTATATACAAATAAATCGTTAAAGATTCTTTGTGTTGTGCAAGAAAAAACGTATCTTTGCATTAATCTTATGAACTAAGATAAAAACAGTCATGAAGAAAATTTTTGGAATCTTATTAATAGTTATGGTGTTCATGCCGTTTGACCTTTTCGGACAGAGTTACGACAGCTTGTGGAAGCAGGTGGCGTCGGCGGAGAAACAGGATCTGCCCAAGACCCAGATGGAGGTGTTGGAGAAGATCGTTTCCAAGGCACAGAAAGAAAAACAGTACGGACAGTTGATCAAGGCGCAGCTGAAGCACACGCAGGCCATGGCTTCGATCTCTCCCGACTCGCTGAAGCCTTCTGTGGAACGCTTCAAGCAGCAGACCCTTGCGGCGGAGGAGACAGATGCGGCATTGGCTGCGGTGCTGAATTGTATCTTAGGCAGTGTGTACCGGCTCAATCCCTCATTGTCCGATGATGCCAAAGAACTGAGCGAACAATACTACGCCAAGGCGCTGAGTGATCCGAAGATGTTGGCAGCACACCAGACAGGAGAGTTCAATCCGCTGGTGGAGAAAGGTTCCGACAGTGAACTGTTCAATCACGATCTGTTGCAGCTCCTCGGCTTTGAGGCACGGAAGTACCAGCTGCTGCACACCTATTACGAGCAGGTGGGGAACCGACGGGCTGCCCTCTATTGTGCATTGCGAGAGGTGCAGCAGCGCTATGAGGATAAGGAAGGGAGTCGGTTCAAGACTTCCAAGTATGCCGCTGCCCTCGACTCACTGATCCAGCAATACGGTGACCTTCCTGAGTGCGGTGAGGTGGCGATTGCCCGTTCTGACTTCATGGGCGATTGTGATGATGTCACCGTTGACGAGCAAATTGCTTATATCCATGAGGCCTCTGCACGATGGAGCGGATGGAAACGTATCAACCAGTTACAGAACAAGGAAAAACGGTTGCGCCAACCTCGCTTCTCCTTGTCGATGGAACGGCAGGTGGCTTTACCCGACAGACCTATCAAAGTGGCTATCTCGGCCATCCGTAACCTTCCTCAGCTTCAGATCAAGGTGACCCGATTGAATCATACGGGGGAGAGCGAGATCAGTGCCCATGACAAGACAGAGAAACTGAAACTGGTAAAGGGATCGGAACGGGTGTTCACCAAGGATTTCACTTTCAAGCAGGAATACTATACCCGTAAGGATTCGATGGAGATCGAGGCGTTGCCCATAGGCATCTACTTGGTGGAGGTGACTGCTCCCAAAAACAAGATTGATCCGCAGCGGATGATTCTCTATGTAAGCAATATGCTGTTCTTGCAAGAGCGCTTGCCAGAGAACAAAATCCGTTATGTGGCAGTGAATGCCACTACAGGACAGCCTGTGCCAGGAGCCAAGCTGAAGCTGTCGTTCTATCAGGGATACCAAAAGGATGACAAGGTGGTGACGCTGACTTGTGACAAACAGGGAGAAGCTGTCTATCGGATGGACGGTAACAGAGACTATCCTTCTAAATTGTTCGTGACGGCAGGGAAGGATTGTTACTTGCCTGCTCAGTCTGGAAACCGTGGCTATTTTTATTATTATCCGGATGATGAAAGACGTGATATCTTCCATCTTTATACCGACCGCGAGATCTACCGGCCCGGACAAACGGTGCATGCCTCCATCCTGGCACATCAAAAGAATGACTTGGAAGCACAGGCGTTGGCAGACCGGCAGTATGTGATCACTCTCCGTGATGCCAACCATAAAGTCGTGGAGGAACGGGAGGTGAGAACGGATGCCTATGGTACGGCCTCGGCAGATTTCGTACTTCCTGCCTCAGGACTGACTGGTCGTTTCTTGCTTCAGGTGGGATCAACCTCGAAGTCTATCCGTGTGGAGGAGTATAAGCGTCCTACCTTTGAGGTGGAGTTCGATGAGGTGAAGGAAGCCTACAAGGACGGTGATGTGGTTACGGTGACAGGACGTGCCAAGACGTATGCGGGTGTGCCGGTGCAGGGTGCGAAGGTGAAATATCATGTACGGCGCACACAGGCCTGGTGGTGGCGATGGAACTCTGATAACGAGGGCGATGAGGATCTGGATGATGGAGAAATCATTACCGACAGTCAGGGTGAATTCAAGATCCAGGTGCCGATGGAGTTACCGGAATGGGTGGAGCCTGATGATCTGGATGGTCACGGCTACTACCGTTATCCGCGTTTCTACTCTTTCCAAGTGGATGCCGATGTGACCGATCAAGGTGGAGAGACCCATGCTGCCAATACGAGTCTGCCCTTGGGCAGTAAGCCCACGGCTTTTGCCTGTGAGATTACGAAACGTAGTGAGAAAAAGGACTTGAAGGACTTCCGCTTTACCTTGCGTAACGCTGCAGGACAGGAGGTGGAAGGGATGGTGAGCTATACCATCGATGGGAAGAACCCACGTACGGTGAAAGCGAACGAGAAGGTGGAGATTGATGCCACCACGTTGGCATCGGGCCAGCATGTCATTGAGGCAACCTGTGGTGAGGATACGCTGAAAGAGGACTTCATCGTGTTCTCCTTGGATGATAAGACTCCTTGCGTGGAGACACACGACTGGTTCTATCAGACAGCAAAGGTGTTCCCCCGTGACGGGAAAGGGGTCACCGTACAGGTGGGTGCTACAGATAAGAATACGCATGTGGTATATTCAATTGTCTCTGGTGACCGTCTTTTGGAGAGCGGAACATTGAAAGTATCGAACAGTATTGTATCACGTACCTTTAAATATAAAGAGGAGTACGGGTCGGGACTGTTGCTCACTTATGCGTGGGTGAAAGAAGGAAAGACCTATACTCATTCCACCACCATTGAACGACCCTTACCCGTAAAGGATCTGAAGATGAGCTGGGTGACCTTCCGTGACTTACTGACACCTGGACAGCAGGAGGAATGGACACTTCATGTGACACATCCCGATGGCAAGCCGGCACAGGCTCAGCTCATGGCGACGATGTACGACAAGAGTCTTGACCAACTGGCACAGAATTACTGGTATTTCAGTACGGGAATCTCACAGACACTGCCTCATACTGAATGGTCATACCCGATGTTCGGCATGCTGCATGCATCCGGAAACCAGCGGGTAAACACAGTCGTGGTGCCTACGTTGTCTTTCTCGAGGTTTACGAATGACATTACCGAATTTGCTGAAGGATTCAGCTATTATGGCATCCGTTATCGTACTCGTCTAGGTGGGGGCGTGATGTTAAGGGCAAAGGGAGAACAGCCTATGCTGATGGAGGAGAAAGCTGTCATGGCAACAGCTGATGCGATGGCAGCAGATGAAAGTGTCTTGAACGAGGTGGTGACTGTGGGATATGCTACCCAGAAGAAGTCTCTTGCTACAGGAGCAGTACGTATAGATAATGGCAACAGTAACGTTGGTGTAGAGGAACCGAAGATGGATGAAGGACAGATCCGTGAGAACCTGAATGAGACAGCTTTCTTCTACCCGGCTTTGGTTACTGATGAGAAGGGTGATGTAGGGATCCGCTTTACACTCCCAGAGAGTGTCACCACGTGGCGGTTCATCAGTCTGGCACATGACAAAGAGATGAATTACGGATTCCTGGAGGGCATCACCGTGGCGAAGAAAGATGTGATGGTACAGCCCAATATGCCACGCTTTATCCGTATAGGTGACAAAGCCACAATCACCACGAAGATCTTCAATACTGCCGAGAGGGATATCAGTGGACAGGTGGGTATCCGTTTGATCGATCCCGAGACGGAACAGACGGTGATGGAATCCACTCAACCGTTCAGTGTGGCAAAGGGAGAGACAGGGAATGCTCAGTTTGACTTCATGCCCACAGAACAGACACCGAGTATGCTGATCTGTAAGATCATCGCTTATGGCGAGGGCTTCAGTGATGGGGAACAGCACTACCTGCCTATCCTGCCTAACAGCGAGATGGTGACGAATACGTTACCATTTACCCAACATGATGCTGGGACTAAGGCACTCGATCTGTCAAAGATGATTCCCGCTGATGCGAAGAACACAACCATGACCGTGGAATATACCAATAATCCAGCGTGGCTGATGGTGCAGACGTTGCCTTTCATCGGGGATGTCAATGAACATAACGCAATCAGTCTGGCGGCTGCCTATTACTCTAATAAAATCGGTGCCCACCTCATCGGACAGGCTCCGGAGATCAAGAGCGTGTTCCAGCAGTGGCAACAGGAACAGGGAGAGGAAACATCACTGATGAGTGCCTTGGAGAAGAACCAGAGCTTGAAGGCCTTGGTGCTGAACGAGACACCATGGGTGATGGATGCCCGTGACGAGAGTCGGCAGAAAAAGGCACTGGCGAACTTCTTCGATGAGAATGCTTTGAACTACCGACTGACCACTGCTTTGGAGCAACTGAAGAAGCTGCAATTGTCTGACGGCTCTTTCTCTTGGTGGGAAGGCATGCACGGATCACCAAGCATGACAGCAGAGGTGATGGAGTTCCTGACTCGTCTGAACCTGCTGGTTGGAACAGACAACGCTACGAAGCAAATCCTCTTGAGAGCAAACAACTATCTGAGTGATATCGTGATCAACGAGGTGGCTGATATGAAGCGGCGCGAGAAGAAGGGCGAGAAGATCTATATCTGGTACTCACACGCCTTACAATGGGTGTACATCAATGCAATAGCCGACAGAAAACTGAGTTCGCAAGAACAGGATGCCGTGGATTACCTGTTGACGAAGTTAGAGAAGATGAACACCAAACAGTCGATGTATGCCAAGGCCAAGATGGCGGTGGTGCTTGCGAAGAATGGAAGGAAAGAAAAGGCGAACGTCTATATGAAGAGCCTGAAGGAATACATGGTCTATACAGAGGAGATGGGACGTTACTTCGATACACCGCGTGCCGGCTATTCTTGGTGCGACTATCGTATTCCCACACAGACGGCGGTGATTGAGGCTTGGAAGCAGCTGCAGCCTAATGACCAGCAGACCATCACGGAACTGCAGCGGTGGTTACTGTTACAGAAACGTACACAGAATTGGGATACACCCATCAACTGCGTGAACGCCGTGTATGCGTTCCTCAACGGAAACACGGAATTACTGGCACAACAGGAGCCGACAGTGCTGAAGGTTGACGGACAGGTGCTCGACCTTCCGAAAGCAACAGCGGGCATGGGCTATGTGAAGACCACGATGCAGGTAACAAGGCCGAAGGTGCTAACAGCAGAGAAGACCAGTACTGGTACCTCATGGGGAGCTGTCTATACACAGTTCCTGCAGCCTACTGCCACAGTGAAAGATCTTGTATCTGGTTTGAAGGTCACGCGACAACTATTGACGTTGGAGAACAAACCTGTCACAAACCTGACTGTAGGTGATCGGGTGAAGGTGCGCCTGACCATTGAGGCAGATCGCGATTATGACTATGTACAGCTGATTGACAAGCGGGCAGCCTGTATGGAACCTGTAAACCAGCTGAGCGGCTATCACTGGGGATACTACTGTGCACCGAAAGACTGTGCCACCAATTACTACTTTGATATCTTGTCGAAAGGTAAGCATGTGATAGAGACAGAATACTTTATCGACCGTCAGGGCACTTACGAGACGGGTACGTGTATCGTGCAGTGCGCCTATAGTCCCGAATATATGGGTAGGACGAAGTCGCAGACGCTAGTCATCAAATGATTATGAACAGGAAAATAATGATACTTGCAGCTTGTGCCTGGGCAGTAACCTATGTGCAAGCACAGAAGATTACCGCACAGACCGAGGTGGTTGATTGCGGAAGTGTGGTGTATGAACATCCGGTAACGGTGAAGTTCGAGATGCAGAACAGTGGGTATAGTCCGCTGGTGATCAAGGACGTAAAGACCAGTTGTGGCTGTACCTCGGTGGAGTTCCCCAGGTCATCCATCCCTGCTGGTGACGGGTTCTCAGTCTCTGCCACCTATGATGCCCGGCAATTGGGTCATTTCCTGAAGGACGTGGCTATCTATAGCAATGCTTCCGACAAACCGTTCTATCTCACCATACGGGGTGTCGTGGTGGAGGAAGTGGTTGACTTTGCCGGTGAATATCCCTATACCTTGGCTGATGTGAAGGCAGATAAGCATGATTTGGAGTTCGATGATGTAAACAGAGGTGACATGCCAATGGAAAAGATCCATATCATGAACAGTGGTACCAAGGCCATCACGCCAACAGTGATGCACCTGCCCGAATACCTCAAAGCTATCGTTTCACCCACGATGATCGCACCAGGACGACAGGGAACGGTGTCAATCATATTGGATTCCAAGAAATTGCGTGACTATGGCTTGACACAGACGAGTGTCTTCCTTGGCATGTTCCCAGGTGATAAAGTGAGTCCTGAGAAGGAGATCTCCGTATCGGCCGTCTTGCTACCTGCCTTTACCGAACTGACGGAGAGTCAGCTGGTGAATGGTCCGAAGATCAAGCTCTCGCGTGAGAACGTAGATATCGACTTTGGCAAGAGGTCGAAGAAAACTGAAAGCATCACGATTGAGAATGCGGGTCACATGATCTTGGATATCAGCTCATTGCAAATGTTCACCACAGGACTGAAGTTGAAACTGAACAAGACACGTCTGCTACCAGGTGAATCGGCTGTCCTGAAAATCACCGCCGAGGCCAAGCTGTTGCGCTCCGTACGTACCCGTCCTCGTGTCTTGATGATTACCAATGATCCCACCAAGCCGAAGGTGGTGATATACCTAAACGTGAAATAGTCTCATCTCTCATCTCTAATCTTTCATCTCTCATCTTTCATCCCTCATCTTTCATCTCTAAATAACATATCATGGAACATCCAGAGAACAGTGAAGAGTATAAAGGCTTGCAGGTAAATGCGGGCGTCAGTGGACAAACGATCGTGAACCCCTATCTGAAAAGAGGACGATTCCGCCGGCGGGAGTTCAGCGTGAATGACATGGTGGAGGGAATCCTCAAAGGGGATGTCACGATCCTGAGTCAGGCTGTGACTCTTGTGGAAAGTGTGAATCCTGACCACCAAAGCAAGGCTCAGGAGGTGATAGAGAAATGTCTGCCGTATAGTGGAAAGAGTATCCGCGTGGGCATCAGTGGTGTCCCCGGTGCTGGAAAGAGTACGTCGATTGATGCCTTCGGGTGCCACGTGCTCGATGAACATGGGGGTAAGTTGGCGGTTTTGGCCATTGATCCCAGTTCCGAGAGATCGAAGGGAAGCATCCTGGGTGACAAGACACGAATGGAGAAATTGTCGGTTCGACCAGAGGCATTCATCCGTCCTTCACCTACAGCAGGATCGTTAGGAGGTGTGGCCCGTAAGACACGTGAGACCATTATTCTCTGTGAAGCAGCTGGATACGATAAGGTGTTCGTGGAGACGGTAGGTGTAGGCCAGAGTGAGACGGCTTGTCATTCGATGGTTGACTTCTTCCTTCTTATTCAGCTTGCTGGAACAGGCGATGAATTACAAGGTATCAAAAGAGGTATCATGGAAATCAGCGATGGTATTGTGATCAACAAATGCGATGGCAACAATGTGGATAAGTGTCAGATGGCTGCCACGAATTTCCGGAATGCTCTCCACTTCTTCCCCATGCCCGATAGTGGCTGGTTACCGAAGGTGCTGTGCTATAGCGGTTTCTACAATACTGGCGTGAAGGAGATCTGGGATATGATCTATCAGTATATCGATTTCGTGAAGGCTAATGGCTATTTCAATATCCGTAGGAATGAGCAAAGCAAATATTGGATGTATGAGACCATCAATGAACAGTTGCGCAACTCGTTCTACCATAACCAGATTATTGAACAACAGTTACAGAAAACCGAGGAAACGGTGCTACGAGGTGAAAAGACATCCTTTATGGCTGCAGGTGAACTGTTGGAGAAGTATTTCAATGATATCAAAGGGTTTAGAATCAGAAAAGAAGGGTGATGTAGGTAATTGATAATAGACAATTGATTTTTACAATGAATATATGTATCAGGTAGAGATAGAAACGGGATCGGGCTTCTGCTTTGGTGTGACAACGGCTATACGCAAGGCGGAAGAGGAATTGGCCAAGGGTACTCGTCTTTACTGCTTGGGTGACATTGTTCATAACGGTATGGAATGTGAACGGCTCCGTCAAATGGGACTGCTGACCATTAACCATGAAGAGATGAAGCAGTTGCATGGGGTGACCATGTTGCTTAGGGCTCACGGGGAACCGCCCGAGACGTACGAGTTGGCAAGAAAGAATGAGATTGAAATCATCGATGCTACCTGTCCTGTGGTGTTACAACTACAGCGGCGTATCAAAAAGCAGTATATCTTTAATCAGGAGGGAGAGCATCATTCTGCTCCTCCACAGATTGCCATCTTTGGCAAACCTGGTCATGCAGAGGTTTTAGGATTAGTGGGACAGACGGAGAATAAGGCTATTGTGATTGCCCATTTCGAGGATGTGAAGAAACTGGACTTCAACCGTGACATCTATCTGTATTCACAAACAACGAAATCATTGGAGGAGTTCCAACGGATCATCGAGTATATCAAACAGCATATCTCACCCGCGGCAAAGTTCCAGAGTTTTGACACCATTTGTCGCCAAGTGGCAAACCGTATGCCGAGTATTGCTGCCTTTGCTGCCCGTCATGACCTGGTCCTCTTTGTCTGTGGGAGGAAAAGCAGTAATGGTCGGGTGCTCTTTGATGAGTGCCGACGTGTGAATCCCAACAGCTATCAAATAGAAGGACCCGATGAGATTAATAAGCAATGGTTTGTTGAGGGAGTGAAGAAGATAGGGATCTGCGGAGCCACCAGCACTCCGAAATGGCTTATGGAGGAGTGCCGCGATCATCTTTTATATAAAATGAAGGATGAAGAGTGATCACTCTTCATCCTTTGTTCTTTCGGCAAAACGTTCCAGAAGCCATTCGTTCTGTTCTTCAATCGTCATGTGACTGTTGTCCAGCAGCAGGGCATCATCGGCTTGCCGCAAGGGTGACACCTCACGATGCGAGTCGATGAAGTCGCGCTCTTGAACGTTCTTGAGGATCTCGTCAAAATCGGCTTCCATCCCTTTCCCTATTAGCTCCTTGTAACGGCGTTCCGCACGAACCTCGGCAGAGGCGGTGACGAACACCTTCAATTCTGCGTTGGGAAAGACTACGGTACCAATATCCCGACCGTCCATCACGATTCCTTTCTCCTCACCCATCTTCTGCTGCTGGGCTACCAATGCCTCGCGGACAAAGGGAAGGGCAGCGATGGGTGATACGAGGTTCGACACCTCCATGGTACGGATGTCCTGTTCCACCAGTTCATCGTTCAGGTAAGTGTCGGGTTTCCCCGTTTCCTCGTTAAGCTTGAACGAGATGTTGATCTCAGACATCTTGGCTTGTAGTTCCTCCTCGCGGATGGTGTCATCCGCATTGAAGAGTCCGTTACGTAGGGCATAGAGGGTTACGGCACGGTACATAGCGCCCGTATCTACGTAGATGTATCCCACCTTCTTGGCCAGGTCTTTGGCCATGGTCGATTTCCCGCATGAGGAATGGCCATCAATTGCTATTGTTATCTTCTTCATATTTATATCTTTTTCTCTACGAATTGGACGAATTGGACGAATTAGATGAATTCTTCAATTTTTCAATACTTCAATTTCCCAACTCTCCTCCCATGTCACAGTGAGAAGCTCGCATTAATGAGGAGCGAATGGGATGACACATGGTATTTGCCGTAGGCGACGTTCAATTTGAATCGTTCCAGTTGTAAGCCTGCACCCAATGACAATCCCGCACCATGACTACTTCCCCGTTCCTCATCGTTGGCAATGATCTCCATCTCGTTTGCCCGTCGGAAATTGTAGCCTACAGCTACATAAATCTGCGGTGATAGAATAAGGTCTGCTCCTGCCACCAAGTGGTTGATGAATTTATAGTTCAAATGGTTCAGATCAACGAGAGTGGCTGAGATCCGCAGCGGTGAGCCGATGAGTCGTTTGGTGACACCCACTTGCACATCAAGGGGAAGCTTTCCATATTCTTCTTCATAAGGATCCAGTTCGCCACCCAGGTTCTTCACCACAGCCGATGCCGACCATTCCTTCTCGGGGTGATAATAGTTGATTCCTAAGTCAACACCCATGGCGAAGGCATTGAAGTTGCCGATATATGAACTGATGAATCTGGCTGTGATGCCTCCCACGATGTTCGTGCCCAACTGATAGGAGAAAGCCCCGGCAATTGCGATATCCTTTGCAGAGAACTCTCCCGTCTGAATATTGTTTTCATCGGTTTCCCGCATCTTTCCATAGTCGAGGTATTGTGCCATCACACCGATGGTGGCCTTTTCTTTGATAATCTTATTAAAGGAGGCACTGGCCGTGTTGACCCCCTCCATGTAGTTCATATAGTTCAGGTTGATGCTTTTGTCACTGACAGACGAGAGTAGGGCGGGGTTATGGAACATCAGGGACGGATCATCCTCGATAACGGAGATGTTGTCGCCACCCAATGCTGCAGCATGTGCACTCACAGGCAGTCGTAGAAAATTGTATCCTGTCTGACTGTCTTGAGCCCATAAGGTGCCCTTTACCAGTATGAAGAGTAGACAAAATATGACTTTTTTCATTAAATTCATTTATTTTAGTGCAAAGATACACCTTTTTTACAAATATCTGTACTAAATTTGCAAAGCAATCTGTATCATAACGGAAAAAATAGCATTTTAGTGTAACGTGGAAGTCAAGAAATCATACAAAGCCGACTTAGAGCACAGAAGGAAAACGGGTTATTTCCTCGGACTTATTCTTGTGCTGGCTCTGTTTGCCGTTGCCATGGAGTTTAACTTCAGTGACGGTGAGGTAGCGTATGATGAGGATATGTTGGATGACATTGTCCAAGATCTACAGCTGAAGGCTGCTGTGGAACAAAAGGACATGATAGCTGTTGTTGAGGAGCCGAAGGAAGAGAAACCTGCTCCCACCACACGTATCAATCCTGTGGATGAGCATGTGGTAAAAGAGATACCCGACCGTACGTTGGAAGCGCAGCAGCAACTTCTCGAAGGAGAGACGGAGGATGCCAAAGAGGAAGAGGTTCCTCCTATTCCTCCTGTGGCGATTGATGCCGATAACAACCCGTTAAGTTTCCGTGTGGTGGAGCGTTTGCCCGAGTTCCCAGGTGGTATGGTGGAGTTTATGAAATGGCTCACCAAGAACCTGAAATACCCGGAGTCGGCTCGACGGCAGAACATGCAGGGCATGGTGGTGGTCTCATTCATTGTGAATACAGACGGCACCACCTCCGAGGCACGTATTGTTCGTCCCAAGCATCCCGATCTCGACCGTGAGGCAATGCGGGTGGTGCGCATGATGCCGAAGTGGAAACCTGGAGAAGATCACGGCAAGGTATGCCGTACCATGATATCCATACCAATTGTTTTTAAATTATGAGAACAGCAAACGAAATTCTACAAGCCATTAACCAGTATCTCGACACGATGCCTTATGACCGGCAGCCGTTGAGTCTTTACGAGCCTATCCAATATGTCCTGTCGTTAGGCGGCAAGCGTATCCGTCCTACGCTGATGATGCTGGCGTATAACCTCTATCAGGAAGATCCTGAGAAAATTCTTCCGCAGGCCTGCGCCTTGGAAACCTATCATAATTTTACCTTATTGCACGATGATCTGATGGATCATGCTGACATGCGACGCGGTCATCCCACCGTTCATGTAAAATGGGATGCCAATACGGCCATTCTCTCAGGTGATACGATGTTGCTCATGGCATTCAAACAGATGATGCAATGCCCCCAGGAGCATCTACATGCCGTACTGGATGTGTTTACAGAAACCACCTTGGAAATTGATGAAGGACAGCAGTATGATATCTCTTTCGAGACACGAGATGATGTGCGTGAAGAGGAGTATATTGAGATGATCCGTCTGAAGACCAGTGTATTGTTGGCTTGTGCTTTGAAGATCGGGGCCATCCTCGGTGGTGCCTCTGCTTCCGATGCAGAAAACCTGTATAAGTTCGGTGAGCAGATCGGATTGGCATTCCAGTTGCAAGACGATTTCCTCGATGTATATGGCGATCCCAAGGTGTTCGGCAAGGCCATCGGTGGCGATATACTCTGTAACAAGAAGACCTTCATGCTCATCAATGCGTTCAACAAAGCCGATGAAGCACAGCGAATGGAACTGGAGAAATGGGTGAATGCCGTGAATCCTGATCCGCAGCAGAAGATAGCAGCAGTTACTACATTATATAATTCTATAGGTGTGAACCGTTTGGCTGAAGAACGTATCCGCTATTATTTTGACGAGAGTCGTAAGTACCTTGCTGCCGTACAGGTGCCAGAGGAGTGTAAGCAGGAGCTGAAAGCTTATACGGATAAGATGATGAGGAGAAACAAATGATTGATACACACGCCCATTTGGATGGGGAAGAATTTGCAGAGGACCGCGCCGAGGTGATGGCGCGGGCAAAAGAAGCGGGAGTGAACAAGGTGCTGATTCCCGCCATCGACTATTCTTCTTCCGTAGCCGTGATGCAGCTTTGTGCTCAGTACCCTGATTTCGCTTTCCCAATGGTCGGACTGCATCCAGAGGAGGTGAAGGATGATTGGAGAGAAGAGCTGGAGAGAATCAGGAATATTATTTCTCACTCCTCTCTCCACACTCCTCACTCCTCAATTATAGCCATCGGTGAAGTGGGACTCGACTTCTATTGGAGTCGTGAATACGAGAAGGAGCAGCTGGCGGCGTTCGACGAACAGGTGCAGTGGAGTATCGAGACGGGTTTGCCCCTGATGATCCATTGTCGTAAAGGACAGAACGAGATGGTGCACCTATTGAAGCAATATGAGCGGGAACTACCGGGTGGCGTGTTCCATTGCTTTACGGGTAATGAGCGTGAGGCAGCAGATTTCCTGCAGTTCGATCGTTTTGTCTTGGGCATTGGTGGCGTACTCACTTTTAAGAAGTCTCATCTGCCTGAGGTCCTGCCCGCTTCCGTTCCCCTCGACCGTATCGTTTTGGAAACCGACAGTCCGTATATGGCACCCGTTCCGATGCGTGGCAAACGCAACGAGAGCGCCTTTGTCCGCTTTGTCTTGCAAAAGCTCGCTGAGTGCTATGGTGTGAGCGAAGAACACGTCGCTGAGATAACCGACCAGAATGTGTATCGAGTCTTCAAAATAGGCATATCCTCATGTTCCGCCGAATTTGTTATTCGGCGGAAGTGAGACAAAAAGAATGGGTGATTCAATTGACAATTGAAAATTGACATTTGTTCATTGAATTCAATCAACAATCCCCTTAATTGTACCAAACTGATGAATCGACCTCAGAATAGAGTTCATCGGTGTCGCTGTTATACACATTGTCGAGTTCATAGTCTTCCTGGCTGTGCATTTGTTTTGTAGTATTCATAGTAGTTCCTCCTTGGGGCTGAGGCTCCGTTGCCCCTTTTGATGGTGATTGCAGGGAGCCACTGCTTTTCTGTGACAAATATAAGAAAAAAAACAATACGTTGTTCGTTTTTCGTATATTTTAACCTTATGACCGTTGATTCTTTATTTTTTTGTATCACCCTGTGTGCCTATTTCATAGAAAATAGTTATCTTTGCAATCAAATTTAAAAACGATAACGGAATTTTTCATACAATGATGAAGAAATTTTTGATGGTGTTGGCCGCAGGGATGATGCAGTTGTCCTTGTGTGCACAGTCCTTTACCGAGTGGCACGACATGGACGTGAATGGTGTGAACCGCATGCAGAACCACACCTCGTTCTTTGCTTATGAGAACTCTTCGTTGGCCATTCAGGGAGATCGGAATAAGTCGGAACGTTTCCTGTCGCTGCATGGCGACTGGCAGTTCAAGTGGGTGGAGAACGCTTCAGAGCGTCCTACTGATTTCTTTAAAACCGACTACGATGATTCCGGGTGGGGTAGGATGCCCGTGCCTGGCATCTGGGAACTGAACGGTTATGGTGATCCGGAGTATGTGAACATCGGCTTTGCCTGGCGTGGTCATTTCCAACAACTTTCACAGAAAGACTATCAAGAGGGTGTGAGCGCGATCCCAGTGCCCGACAAGGATAACCATGTGGGTAGCTATCGCAAGACCATCATGGTGCCTGAGTCGTGGAAGGGTCAGCAGGTGATAGCCCACTTCGGCAGTGTCACCTCATGTATCTACCTCTGGGTGAACGGTCAGTTCGTGGGTTATAGCGAGGACTCGAAGATCGAGGCAGAGTTTGATATCTCGAAATATGTGCACCCTGGTGAGAACCTCATCGCCTTTCAGGTTTTCCGTTGGTGCGACGGTTCCTGGTGTGAGGACCAGGATTTTTGGCGGTTGAGTGGTGTAGCCCGTGACAGCTATCTGTATTGTCGCGATGCAAAGAGTCATATCGAGGACCTGCGCATTGTGCCCAATCTGGTAAACGATTACCGTGACGGTGTGTTGCAAGCCGATGTGACGTTGTTTGGAAAGGGTGACGTACGGATGAGTCTGTATGATGCTGACGGAAAGCAGGTGGCTTCCACCTCCGTAGGCAACTGGCAGGAGCCGCAGCCGAAGAAGGGCAATAAGAAGAGCGATCCCAAGATGGGCGATCCGAAGAGGGGCAGTGTTACCCTGGCGGTGGAGAATCCCCAGAAGTGGAGTGCCGAGCATCCCTATCTCTACACCCTCGTGGTGCGCCTCTATCCAGAGCGTAAATATCCTGAGATCGGTGCTGAGACGGAGGTGATCGCCCAGAAGGTGGGCTTCCGCAGTGTAGAAATCAAGGATGCCCAGTTGTTGGTGAACGGACAGCCTATCTATATAAAAGGTGTGGATCGCCATGAGATGGATCCTGATGGCGGTTACGTGGTGAGTCGTGAACGGATGATTCAGGATATCCAGGTGATGAAACGCTTCAATGTGAATGCTGTGCGCACCAGTCATTACCCCAATGACCCTGTGTGGTACGACCTCTGCGACCAATATGGCATCTACCTTGTGGCAGAAGCAAACCAGGAGAGTCATGGCTTCGGTTACAATCCCAAGGAGGCTATCTCCTATACTCCGCTCTTCGCCCAGCAGATTCTCCAGCGCAACCAGCATAACGTACAGGTGAACTACAACCATCCCAGTGTGATTATCTGGTCGATGGGTAACGAGACCATCGATGGTCCGAACTTCAAGGCTGCCTACGACTGGATCAAGGGACAGGATGTGTATCGTCCTGTTCAGTTCGAGCAGGCAGGTGTACGCGGTGGTAACACCGATATCTATTGTCCGATGTACGCCAACCACGGATGGTGTGAGAAATACGCCTCCGATCCCGCTACCACCAAGCCGCTCATCCAGTGTGAATACAGTCATGCGATGGGAAACAGCTGCGGTGGCTTCAAGGAGTACTGGGATCTGGTGCGTAAATACCCCAAATACCAGGGTGGCTTTATCTGGGACTTCGTAGATCAGGCGCTGCATCGCCATCCTAGTAAAACTAGTAATCCTAGTATAACTAGCAATCCTAGTATCGAATACACCTACGGCGGTGATTACAACAGCTACGACCCCTCTGACAATAACTTCAACTGCAACGGCTTGGTCTCTCCCGACCGTGTGCCGAATCCTGAGATGTATGAGGTAGGTTACTTCTATCAGAATATCTGGGCGGAGGCCGTGGATGTGAAGAACGGAAGAATCCGCGTGAAGAACGAGAACTTCTTCAGGAATCTCGACAACGTAAGGATGAGATGGCAGCTGCTTGTGGAGGGCGTGAAGGTGAAGGAAGGCACCATAGAGGACCTTGATATCGCTCCCCAGCAGTCACGTGACTATACCTTGCCATTGGCGATTGATGAGGATACCTATTACGGTAAAGAGCAGTTGCTGAACATCGACTTCACCTTGAAGAATGCAGAGCCGTTGATGGCATCAGGGCAGCAGGTGGCTTACCGTCAGCTTACCGTCAATGAATACCGTCAGGATGATACCGATGACTATGATTCGTCGGCGAAGTTCAAGATAAAGGAGGACAAGAAGGCACAGGAGGTGAATGTTCAGGTGAAGGATGTCAGTCTGGTATTCGACCGTGCCACGGGATTCCTCTGCCACTTCGATGTTGCTGGAAAGGCGATGCTTGGCGAAGGCGGTACCATCAAGCCCAACTTCTGGCGTGCCGTTACCGATAATGACATGGGTGCCGGTATCCAGAGGAGGTTCAAGGTGTGGCGCAATCCTACCTTGAAGCTGACCTCCTTTGAAGCCAAGAAGGCCAAGACAAAGCTGGGTGAGAAATATGTCAATGTCACCGCTCTCTATGATATGCCCGAGGTGAAGGCCCAGTTGAAGATGGTCTATGCCCTGATGTCGAGCGGCAGGATGGTGATTCATCAGAGCATGACGGTGAATGATTCTGCCAAGGTGGCTGACATGCTCCGTTTCGGTGTGGTGGTACAGCTGCCTTATGACATGGACAAGAGTAGTTTCTACGGTCGCGGACCTATCGAGAACTACGCCGACCGTAAGGAGTCGCAACGGGTAGGACTCTATGAGCAGACTGCCGATGAGCAGTTCTATCCCTATATCCGTCCGCAGGAGACAGGTACGAAGAGTGATATCCGCTGGTGGAAGCAGACGGATGCAACAGGCAAGGGATTGAGCATCTCCTCTCACCACAAACTCTATATATCGGCCCTGCACTATGATGTGGAGGCTCTTGACGATGGTGATAACAAGGACCAGCGCCATGTGAAGGATGCGCCGAAGTCGAAGTTCACCAACCTCTATATCGACAGTGAGCATGCGGGTGTGGGTGGTGTGAACAGCTGGAGCTGGGATGGCTATGCGCTCCCCAAGTATCAGGTGAAGTACGGTAACAAACGCTTTGGCTTCTCCCTCAATGTGGAACGATAAATGAAACTTCTATAAACAAAACTACAAGAAAATGAAAAAAACAAAGATATTCTTCTTGCTGGCATGTGCTGTCCTGACCTCTCTCTCTGCACAAGCTCAGCATCAGTTCACGGTGAATGCCAAGAAATTAGGCGCACCTATCCAGCCTACGATGTATGGTATCTTCTTCGAGGACATCAACTTCGGTGCTGATGGCGGTCTCTATGCCGAGATGGTGGAGAACCGCTCGTTTGAGTTCCCTCAGCGACTGATGGGATGGAACACCTTTGGAAAGGTGGAGGTGGAAGATGATGACCCTGCCTTTGAGCGCAACCCCCATTATGTGACCCTGAAGGATGCCGGTCATCGTGACAAGTTCACGGGTTTGGAGAACCGCGGCTTCTTCGGCATGGGCTTGAAGAAGGGCATGAAATACAACTTCTCGGTGTATGCCCGTACCAATGGCTCATCACAGATCCGCGTGGAGCTGATCGGTAGTGACAATGAGGTCATTGACAAGCAGAGCATCGTGGTCAATGGTAAGCCATGGAAGAAATACACGGCTACCCTCACGTCTCCGAGGACGGATGCCAAGGGCTATATGCGCATCTATCTGGAGAACAAGCAAAGTGTGGATCTCGATCATGTGAGTATGTTCCCGCAGGATGCCTGGAAGGGAATGCTCCGCGCTGACTTGGTGAAGGACCTGAAGGACTTGAACCCTGGTGTGTTCCGTTTCCCTGGTGGCTGTATCGTGGAAGGTACGGACCTCGGCAGTCGTTATCAGTGGAAGAACAGTGTAGGACAGGTGGAGAACCGTCCACTGAACGAGAACCGCTGGAACTATACATTCCCGCACCGGCTGTATCCTAACTACTACCAGACCTACGGCTTGGGCTTCTATGAGTTCTTCCTGCTCTCAGAGGAGATCGGTGCACAGGCACTGCCCGTACTGAGCTGCGGACTGGCTTGTCAGTTCCAGAACCCGGATGAGAACGAGGCACAGTGTCATGTGGCCGTTGATGACCTACAGCCGTATATCGACGATGCCCTCGATTTGATCGAGTTCGCCAATGGCGGTACGGATACCAAGTGGGGTAAGCTGCGTGCCGACATGGGGCATCCCGCTCCCTTCAACCTCCAGCAGATCGGTGTGGGTAACGAGCAGTGGGGACCGCTCTATCCCGTACGTTTGGAGAAGTTCATCAAAGCCATCCGTGCCAAGTACCCGAAGATGAAGATTGTGGGTACCAGCGGACCGTCACCTGATGACAACGACGGGAAGCAGTTTACCTATGGTTGGGAGCAGATGAAGAAGCTGAAGGCCGACCTCGTGGATGAGCACTATTATCGTGACCAGGACTGGTTCATGAACAATGTCACCCGTTATGACAACTACGACCGTAAGGGTCCGAAGGTGTTTGCTGGTGAATATGCTTGTCATGTGAAAGAGCAGCCTGCCGACTTCCCCACTGCGAAGAACGTGTTCGAGGCTGCCCTCGCTGAAGCTGCCGTCATGACGGGCTTCGAGCGTAATGCCGACATCGTGCACATGGCGACCTATGCTCCGTTGTTTGCCCATGTGGAGGGCTGGCAGTGGCGTCCTGACCTGATCTGGATGGATAACCTCACTACCGTACGCACACCTAACTACTACGTGCAGCAGCTCTACGGACAGAATCCCGGCACCCACGTGCTCAGTCTGCTGGAAGGTAAAAAGCCCGTCACCGGACAGGATGGTCTTTGTGCCAGTGCTGTCTATGACAAGAATACCAATGGCTATATCGTGAAGATCACCAATACGTCGGCAGAGCCGAAGGATGTTGTCATCACCTTCAAGGGTGTGAAGAGCTTGGGCAATGGTAAGGTGACCACGCTCCATGCTGACCGTATGGATGCTGCCAACACCATTGAGAAGAAGAACAATGTGGTGCCGAAGACTGCCGATGTACAGGCAGAGGGTAATGTGCTGAACGTGACGATCCCAGCTAAGACCTTCGCTGTGTATCGTTTCTGATGGTGACACTCATATCATACGAAGACACGAAGAAACAAGGAGCTGCGCACAGCGCAGCTCCTTGTTTACTACAGGGATAAGTCAGTGCAGATGCTTTGAACAAGTTGAGCGAAATTTAGTACACTCAGTGCAACACTTTTGCACAACATGTGCAGAGCCTTTGCACATTTTGTGCAATACATCTGCACACTTTGTGCAACGGCTCTGCACTAATTGAGGAACGCATCACTCTTTTCCTGCAATAACTTCTTTTACTTCTTAGCTTCAGAAAGTTGAATATAATTGATTTATTTGAAGAGAGCTGTCCGATTCGCCTTCATGGAGGACGGGCAGTTCGCTATATGACACTTTTAAGGATAATTAATGCTTGACCATGCAAGAATTTTTGTTTTCTATGTTTCATTAGAAAACAAAAAAGTATGATAACAAAAATGAAAACATTGAAGAATTGGAGTGGTAAAATGGGGTTGACCATCTTATTGGTGGCAGGACTATGTGGGTGTGATGATTGGATAGATGATTGGAAAGCAAGTATCGATGTGGCCAATCTGTCAGGAACATGGCAAAAGGAATATCCGAAGGATGTGCAAACAGAGGGATTTGTAACCTGGACTTTCACAGAAGGAGGACATCCGTTTCTGAATGGGGTTCTGACGATTCATGTATCGGATGTCTTTGCTGGAGATTCAGATGTAAGGTATTACTACAACGCTTACTCAATTGGATATCCATTGCTTGGTGGACAGTCAGAACTGTATCTGTACGAAATGGATCATGACTGGTCGGCGGAAAATCCCAACCATTTCAAGCCGACAGTGTTTTATCATATTGAAAAGTGTACGGCTAATAAGTTGGTTTTGAAACGGATAGAGATCAATGTCGATGGTCCAAACCTGATAGAGGGTGATGTTACTTTCAATAGAGTAAAGTGAATTTTTGGTCGTTTCAAAAATATTTCGTACCTTCGCGCATCAATAGACTGTGAAAGATGATTGTATGCATTGCCGAGAAACCCAGTGTGGCGCAGGATATAGCGCGCATTATCGGGGCTAACAGTAGAAAAGACGGATACATGGAAGGCAACGGGTATCAGGTGACCTGGACATTCGGACACCTGTGCACGCTGAAGGAGCCGCACGACTATACTCCGATGTGGAAGTCGTGGAGCTTGGGTGCGCTGCCCATGATCCCCCAACGTTTCGGCATCAAACTGATTGAAGACACGGGTATCAAGAAACAGTTCGCTGTCATCGAGCGACTGATGCAGGCCGCCGACGGCATCATCAACTGCGGTGATGCCGGACAGGAGGGTGAGCTGATTCAGCGATGGGTGATGCAGAAGGCACAGGCCAAATGTCCGGTGAAACGTCTGTGGATCTCATCGATGACCGATGAGGCGATCCGGGAAGGGTTCCAGCAGCTGAAGGACCAGAGTGAATACCAGTCCTTGTACCTGGCGGGTCTGTCACGGGCCATCGGTGACTGGATCCTCGGCATGAATGCCACACGTCTCTATACCTTGAAATACGGACAAAACAAGCAGGTGCTCAGTATCGGACGTGTGCAGACACCCACACTGGCATTGATCGTGAACCGACAGAAGGAGATCGACAACTTCAAGCCGGAGCCGTATTGGGTGCTCTCCACCATCTACCGCGACACACTCTTCACCGCCACGAAGGGGAAGTTCACCAGTAAGGAGGAGGGGGAACGGAGCTTCGAGACCATCCAGGGGAAGCCGTTCACCGTGACGAAGGTGGAGAAGAAGAACGGTAAGGAGGCACCGAAGCAGTTGTATGACCTTACCTCCCTGCAGGTAGATTGTAACCGGAAATACGGCATGAGTGCAGAGATGACGCTCAACACCATCCAGGCCCTCTATGAGCGGAAACTCACTACCTATCCCCGTGTGGATACCCAATACCTTTCAGACGATATCTATCCGAAGTGCCCGCAGATCATGAACGGTCTGTATCAGGTGAAGGTCGCAGGAACGGCTCCCTATGCCGATCTGGTGCGACCACTGGGAGGGAAACCGCTGCCGAAGACGAAACGGGTGTTCGATACTTCGAAGGTGACCGATCACCATGCCATCATCCCCACAGGTGTCGTCCCGCAGAACCTGACAGACTTTGAACGACATGTCTATGATCTGGTGGCACGACGGTTCATCGCGGCGTTCTATCCTGATTGTAAGTACGCTACCACCACGGTACTGGGTGAGGTTGACGGGATTGAGTTCAAGGTGACGGGAAAGGAAATCCTGGATCCGGGATGGCGTGCTGTCTATGCGCAGGCTTCATCCCCACAGTTGTCCGCTGACGATGAGAAGAAGGAGGATGAAGAAAAGACGCTGCCTACTTTCGTGAAAGGGGAGAGCGGACCGCATGAGCCTACATTGACGGAAAAACAGACCACACCGCCACCTTATTATAATGAGGCCTCTCTGCTGCGTGCCATGGAGACAGCAGGGAAATTCGTGGAGGATGAGGAGCTGCGTGCTGCGATGAAGGAGAACGGTATCGGACGACCGTCATCGCGGGCGGGAATCATCGAGACGCTGTTCAAACGTCATTATATCCGCAGGGAGAAGAAACGACTGGTGGCCACTCCTACGGGCATCGAACTGATCGACATGATCAAGGAGGAGCTGTTGAAGAGCTGTGAGCTGACGGGTATCTGGGAGAAGAAACTGCGTGACATCGAGCATCAGAAATACGATCCTGCTCAGTTCGTGAATGAACTGAAGGAGCAGATCACCGCCATTGTCAATCAGGTACTGGCAGACAACTCCAACCGCAGGGTGACCCTGATGGAGGAGGAGAAGACGAAAGGGAAGGGGAAAGTCAAGGAGACTGCCACGACCGCGGAAGAGAAGAAACCGAAGAAACGGACCACGAAGAAGAACACGAAGAAAAGTGATGACAAGGGGATGGGCACGATGCTTCATGCCGATGACTCACTGATCGGAACGGTGTGCCCCCTCTGTGGCAAGGGGCATCTTATCAAGGGAAAGACCGCCTATGGGTGTAGTGAGTGGAAGAACGGCTGTACCTATCGTCTGCCCTTTGCGGATCCGTCAAAACAGGGAGAGACACAATAATTTTTCTCTTCTGCCGTTTATAGGATGTATGCGCAGTCGTCATCTGTTTTTATTCCTGCTGCTGATCTTGTTCTGTTCGTGCGGTGCCGACCAGAACATGAAGAAGGGTGAGAAGTTTCTTGCCATCGGTGAATATTTCGATGCTGCGGAACAATTCAAGAAAGCTTATTCCAAGACTCCGGCGAAGGAAAGGGACCGCCGGGGACAGATTTCCAGGAAACTGGCTCACTGCTATGAGCGTATCAACTCATCGCAGAAAGCCATCGCTGCCTATCGTAACATCATCAGGTATAAGCAGGATGATGTGGATACCCACCTGTCGTTTGCCCGTCAGCTGCTGCGCAACGGGAACTACAAGGAGGCGGAGAAGGAGTTCCTGTGGGTTCTCGACTCCTTACCGGATAACATTCTGGCACAGAACGGTCTGACCTCAGCTCGTACGGCTCCCGAGATCAAGCAACTGGGTTCGCGCTATACCGTAAAGAAAATGGATATATTCAACTCTCGGCGTGCCGACTATAGTCCGATGCTTTGCGGTGACGAGTATAACCAGCTTTATTTTACCTCTACTCGCAATGAGGCACAAGGGGATGAAGTGAGTGGTATCACGGGTGCCAAGGCTGGGGATATCTTCTTTTCTCAGAAAGACGATAAGGGGAAATGGGGGCGACCGCAGACGATAGAGAGCGGACTGAACACCGAATATGATGAAGGGGCCTGCTGCTTCTCCACCGACCAGCGTACGATGTATCTCACCCAATGTTCCACCGATCCTGACTATCCCCGCTATGCGAACATCGTCACGGCAAGTCGCTCGGACGCTGCATGGGGGAAAGCCACGAAATTAGAGCTGTCACGTGATACCTTGTCGAGCTATGCCCATCCTGCTGTCTCACCGGATGGGGAATGGCTGTACTTCGTATCGGATATGCCGGGGGGATTGGGTGGATTGGATATCTGGCGTGTTCGTTTGACCACTGCAGGTCTCGGTGGTGTGGAGAACATCGGGGCACCGGTGAACACTGAGGGAGATGAGATGTTCCCCACATTCCGCCCGAATGGTGATTTGTACTTTTCTTCTAACGGACACCCGGGAATGGGTGGCCTGGATATCTTCATCGCGAAGGTGGATAAGGGGGGGAGGTACCGGCTGGAACATCCCGGATTCCCTTTGAACTCCCAGGGGGATGACTTCGGTTGTACGTTCGAAGGACTGCATAACAGGGGCTTCTTCTGCTCAAACCGCGGCGACGGTCGTGGATGGGATCATATCTACAGTTTTGAGAATCCTGAGATTGTGCAGACCATCAAGGGATGGGTGTATGAGATGGATGGCTATGAGCTGCCTGCGGCACAGGTGTATATGGTGGGTAACGATGGTACGAACCTCAAACTGAGCGTGAAAGGTGACGGCTCTTTCGAGCAGGAGGTGCAGCCAGGTGTGGATTATGTGCTACTGGCCTCCTGCAGGGGATATCTGAACCATCGTGAGGAGATTAAGGTAAAGATGGCAAAGGAGTCGGAGGAATATACGTTACAGTTCCCTTTGGCCAGTATCCGTGTCCCCGTACTGATCGATAACATCTTCTATGACTTCGATAAGGCCACGCTGCGCCCGGAGTCGGCCACGGCACTGGATGAACTGGTGGGGTTGCTGAACGAGAACCCCAATGTGACCATCGAGCTGAGTGCCCATGCCGACTATCGTGGAAGTGCAGATTATAACAAACGGTTGTCACAACGGCGCGCTGAGTCGGTGGTGAACTACTTGATTGCTCATGGCATCCCCAAGGAACGACTCACACCTGTTGGCTACGGTGTGGAGAAACCCAAGACAATCCGTAAGAAGCTCACGGAGAAATACAACTGGCTCAAGGAGAATGATGTGCTGACGGAGGAGTTCGTGAAGGCTTTGAATGATCCCGAGAAAGAGGAGATCTGTAATCAGCTGAACCGACGGACGGAGTTCATCGTTCTGCGCACCACCTATGGTATGTTCGATGAGAACGGTCAGCTGAAGAACCCGCCGAAGAAAAAAGAGGAAACCAAGCATCCCGAGGAGGATGATGGCTTCCTGTTGATGGAATAAGCTATGTCTTGCTGACTATCGTTCTGAGGTAGCTGCCATATAACCGCCTACCATCAGCACACATATCAGGGCAAGGTAGGTCATGAGCAGACTCTGATGATAGAGCATATTCGTGGAAAGGTCGGCCCACAGACCGCTGATGCTGCCACATAATGCCTGCACTCCTTTGTTGAGGAAGAGCAGGAGGATACCCAGAAGGGTGCATACAATCGTCCAGATGCGGTTCATCTGCCATGCGGTTTTGGGAAGATGGCGCATCACACGGTGAGAGAAGCCCTGATCGCTGACTTCTATCGGATGACTGTTGAAGAAACTGTTAACGAGGCGCTCGTCCTCGTCGGTCACCATGATCGGTTCACGGGTGACAGTCTCGTGGTATTGTTCTTTTCTCTTATCGTCCATAACCATTTTCTTTCAAGTAGCTTGCAAGTTGTTTCTTTCCTCTGGAGAGATGGGATTTCACGGTGCCCTGCGGCATTCCCGTGATCTCGGCGATCTTGTCGATGGGAAGCCCGTCCATCAGCTGGAGGGTGATGCACGTGCGCTCATCGGCTTTTAACATGCTCAGTGCTTGGTAGATATCCATGTGCATCGTGGGATCGGAAACCCTCTCACTGGTCAGGCGCATGGCCGTCGTATCGATGTCTTCTGTGGCATGTTGCCCACGACGATAGTCATACAGCACGTTATAGGCAATGCGGTAGAGCCAGGTGGAGAAGCCCGACAGTCCTTTGAAACTGGCTATCCGCGTGTAGGCTTTGATGAAAGTATCTTGGGCAAGGTCATCACTTAGCTGTGTGTCTCCTAAGGTCTGACTCAGGAAAAACCTCCGCACAGGTGACTGGTATTTCTTCACAAGCTGATCAAAAGCCCGCTTGTTATGGAACACCGCCACCTGTGTGACAAGAGATATATCGCTGATACCTGCCATTCGTTCTCTTCTTTCTTATCTTCCTATCGGTTTCTCGGGCATGACCAGCCAGAGAATAGGGTAGAGGATGAAGCCGCAGAATACGGTACACAGGGTGAGTACAGCATAGGCCACACGTATCAGGGTGGGGTCCACTTCCAGATATTCTGCGATGCCTCCACAAACGCCCGCAATGACTCTGTCGTTCGAGCGTAACAGTCTTTTCTGTTCCATATTGTTGTTGTATTTAATAATGAATAGTTGCAATTAGGGCATGTCTGCCGGGTGATGTGGGTCACGATCAGGACCTGTCAGGTCATCATACTTGTCACGCCTTGATACAGAGGTCTTGGCGATGAGAGCCTGTCCGATGCCATAGAAGGTGACCAGCCATCCGATTCCTGCCATGGGCTTGGCTCCCAGACAGTAGCACATCACAGCGATACCTATGCCCAGGAAGATATTCTTGATGCCTTTCTTCCAGAGGTACTCGTCGTTTTGCCGTTCAGTGCGTACCAGTTCTTCGGGAATCTGCTGTCCGCTTTCCATGGCCTTCTCGGCGAGCTGGTAGCGTTGGCGACGGTTCTTGAAGATCTGGTAGATGATGAAAATGATGAGGATGAAAGGTGCCAGACTGATCAGGGCGATCAGCAACATGACGGCAATGCCGATCAGTGTGCCTCCTACGCCGATGCCAAGCAGATCCTTAACATCATTCAAAGAGATGTGATCCACGTAGAATCCATCATCATCCCAGTCACTGTCATGGGGAATGGTAACAGTTGTTCCTGCGGTATCGATGGATGTCGTGTCGGAGTAAGCCTCGATTCCTGTGGTGTCAGGAGTGGAGGTGACGTTCACCACTTGTGGGTGGTGGCGATGTTTCTGCGCTTGGATGTCACTCGTGGTGAACAGGACGGCAGACAATAGAATAGCTATCAAATACTTTCTCATGCTTTTTGTTTTTTGATCCATTTGTCTGTTAGACGAAAAGAGATCACAAAAGGTTGCAGCCGGCATGAGATTTTTTTAGAATAGGCGACGGGAGATGCGCAGGTTAAGTACGGGGAACACCTTGAATGCCTTGACGGCTCTGACGTAGGAGCCCACATCACCGCGGATGCCAGTCACGTCTTTGGCCAGATCCACACCGTCGTGGGTGATGATCTGGGGTGTACCTCCCCAGATCAGGAATCCGCATTCGAAGGCGAAGTTGTACAGCTTACCGGTCTTGGGAACCTCCGAACCATAGCCGAAACCTAAGTAGGGCTTGAAGCGGTTGACCAGGATCTTAGCCTCCATCATGGCTTTTTCGTTGGGATAAGAATAATAAGGTGTACCGTCTTCGAAGTTTCCTAAATGGACACCCATGCGGCCATAACGGGTGAACCTGTCGATAATGGCACCATGCTGAGGGTCATCAGGATCAAGCATGTAGAGTACCTCGATATTGTTCAAGGTGATATCGAAAAGGGGTTCGTTGTTAACAATCCTGTCGTGCATGTGGTTATACATGCCCACGGCCACCAGACTGCGCATATCTTCATAAGAGTTGTAGGCCCTGGCTATCTCTGAATTGCCGTAATAGAACCCACCGGTGAGGAACCATTTCTTGTTGGGGAAAGGGAAGACATCCACCAACAGCTTGGCATTATAATAGGTGGGACGACCGTACATCTTCACGCTATGCTCGATCTTGTAGCTGGTGAGTTGTTCAAACAAGTTGGACATCTTGTCAAACTTCGTCTCGATCTTGTTGCCGTTTTTATCTGTTTCGGGATCGTTCGGCAGTGCTACCTTGAAATGCATGGGCACCTTGATGGAGGGCATGACGGAGAAGCCGGCACGAACCTGCACCATCTCACTAAGAGGCATCGCAAGTTCTGCACCGATACCTGTGGTTCCCGCAGTGACAGCTACGTCGAGATGCTTGAAACTGGACTGGTCTTCTGTACCAGTAGTATAAACTCCGGAGCCGTAATAGGTTCCGGCAGTGTTTTGCGCCTGAACGCAGGCAATATTGATAATAAATAGAACACTTACTATTAATTTAAATCTGAACATAATACGATCTTGTTTGTTGGTAAAATGCTATTTCCTTTGCTATGTGGGTGCAAAATTAAAGGATTTTTCCCGAATACCCAAGTTTTTGTAAAAAAGATTGGGGAAGATGCCATTATATTTTGTAACTTTGCACTCACATTTCCTTAACATGATAATGAATATGAAAAGAATTCTTCTTGCTCTCGTAATGACTGTAACCACGCTGGGCGCCTCTGCACAGCTGTTGTACAGGATTTCTGGTCATGGACTGAAGTCGCCATCCTACATCGTGGGCACCTACCATTTAGCCAATGTGTCATTCGTCGATTCCATTCCCGGCATGCGAAAGGCTATGGCCGACTGTCAGCAGGTCTATGGTGAACTAGTGATGGACAATCTTCTTGGTCCTGATAGTGTGGCTATTATGGAAAAGTCCATGATGCTTCCTGATGGGATGACCCTGAACAATCTGCTCTCAGACGATGAGATGAGCCGACTGAATGCTTACTTGAAGGAGCTGATAGGCATGGACTTGACCAATCCGTTACTGGCACAGCAGATGTCAAAGTTGTCGCCGGCGGCTCTTAATACGGCCTTGTCGGTGCTATCATTCATGAAGAAAGGAGGAAATGTAGATGTGCAGAACGGCTTCGATGACTATTTCCAGAAGGAAGCACTTGCTCAGGGTAAGGGCGTGGGAGGACTGGAGACCATGGCCTTCCAAGTGGAAACCCTTTTCAAGGGAACACCCTTGGAGCGCCAGAAGGAGTTGCTGATGTGCCTGGTAGATAATGCTGCCTTTATGGACGAGATGGACGACCGTATTATCAGTGCCTTCTACTCCCAGAATCTTGATGCCATCCAAGAGGCCATGGACCTCAAGTTGCACAACAACTGTGACTCCAGTCCTGAGGAAGAAGATAAACTCATTTACAACCGTAATGCCAACTGGCTGAAGATGATGCCTGGCCTCATGTCGCAAAAGTCCACCTTGTTTGCCGTCGGTGCCGGTCATCTGCCTGGAGAAAAGGGGGTTCTTAACCTTTTGCGTCAGGCTGGCTACACCGTAGAAGGTGTAAAGTCAACGGCCGTAGGACAACCGTAGTTTTTTCGTGAATGAGTGCAGGATTTTGAAATAATAGTTGTACTTTTGCACCATCAAGCATAGGCGGAATGGAGTTACCTGGGGATTTCATACGATACATGGAAGGATTCATGGGGGAGTCCCTATGGAAGGAATTGCGTGAGGGACTGATGGAAGAACCTCCTGCCAGTATCCGTATGAATCCGTTTAAGGCGCAAGACATGACAGTCAATGAGGGCGCCCCTGTACCTTGGTGTCAGGGAGGATGGTATCTGCCCACACGACCTGTGTTCACCTCCGACCCGCTCTTTCATGCTGGTGCCTATTATGTACAGGAAGCTTCTTCGATGTTCCTGGATACTGTTCTACGCGAATATGTCAAGGAGCCGGTAACGATGCTCGACTTATGTGCAGCACCTGGCGGGAAGTCAACGGTAGCCAGAGCTGCCCTTCCCACAGGGAGTTTGTTGGTAAGCAACGAACCGATCCGTAAAAGGGCACAGATCCTGGTTGAGAACCTTCAGAAATTCGGACATCCCGATATCATCGTAACCAATAACTATCCTCGCGACTATGCCGCTTCCGCTCTTTCGTTCGATGTGATTCTGGCGGATGTCCCGTGTTCTGGTGAAGGCATGTTCCGAAAAGATGCGGAGGCAATAGGTGAATGGAGCTGGCATCATGTGGAACAGTGCTGGCGTCTGCAGCGTGAGATTGTCACAGAGGCATGGGAGTGTCTGCGTCCAGGCGGATTACTCATTTACTCCACCTGTACCTTCAATGCCTTGGAGGACGAGGAGAATGTGCGATTCATTCAGGAAGAGCTGGGTGCGGAAGTCTTACCAGTAACTGTTGATCCTTTATGGAACATCACAGGATCGCTGGTAAAAGATTTCGCAGGACCCATTTACCGGTTCCTCCCAGGTCATTCGAAAGGAGAGGGCCTGTTCATGGCATTGCTGCGGAAAAAGGGAACGGATCGTGCAGGTACCATGAAAAAGACCAAAGAAGAAGGGAAAAGACAGAAGGGACTGCCGGAGGAATCAGCAAGAGGATGGCTGATGCATGGTGACCGTTATGACTTCCTTCAGCATGAGGGGAAACTCATGGCTATACCCAAGACGTGGAAAGATCTCTACAGTCGTGTCATGAAGTCCTTGCTGGTTATGCATGCTGGTATCACCATCGGTGAGATCAAGGGGAAAGACTTGGTTCCCAGTCAGTCGTTGGCATTGTCTGTGGAGCGTCATCCCGAGGCATTCCCTACCGTGGAGCTGACTGTTGAAGAAGCGATAAGCTACCTGCGGCGTGAACCGTTACCGGGGATGTCCGACCAGCCTCGCGGTTATGTTGTGGTAACCTGCATGGGACTTGCATTGGGCTTCTTGAAGAACCTCGGCACTCGAACGAACAACCTCTATCCGCAGGAATGGAGAATCAAAAGCTCGTATATCGATACTCCCTGTCTGAATATTCATCGAACCATATAATCAAGCGATATGAAACAATACTTAGACCTCCTCAACCGTATCCTCACAGAAGGAACACAGAAAGGCGACCGTACAGGAACAGGAACGGTGAGCATTTTTGGTAACCAGATGCGATTCAATCTGGAAGACGGCTTTCCGCTGCTCACCACCAAGAAGCTCCACTTGAAATCCATCATCTATGAGCTGTTGTGGTTCCTGAAAGGTGACACCAACGTGCATTATCTCCAGGAGCACGGCGTGAGAATATGGAATGAATGGGCAGATGAGAATGGGGAACTCGGACCAGTATATGGTCATCAGTGGCGCTCATGGCCTGACTACGACGGTGGTACGATCGATCAGATACAATATGTACTTGATCAGATCCGCAACAATCCAGACTCCCGTCGTATGATTGTCAGTGCGTGGAATGTGGCGGAGGTGAATAAGATGGCTCTCCCTCCCTGTCATACGATGTTCCAGTTCTATGTGGCCGATGGCAGATTGAGTCTGCAGCTCTACCAGCGTAGTGCCGACACCTTCTTAGGCGTACCGTTCAATATCGCTTCGTATGCACTCTTGCTCTTGATGATGGCACAAGTTACAGGTCTTAAGCCTGGTGACTTCATTCATACTACCGGTGATACCCACCTTTATCTGAACCATCTGGAGCAGGCACGGTTACAGCTTACGAGAACGCCGCGGCCTCTGCCGACGATGCGGCTCAATCCCGATGTGAAGAGTCTTTTTGATTTCCAGTATGAAGATTTCCAGTTGGAGAACTATGATCCGTGGCCCCATATCAAGGCAGAGGTGAGCGTGTAGGGAGTTGACAGTTAAAGTTCAAAGTTCAAAGTTCAAAGTCCAAAGAATATGTCGGTTTGTTTGATTGCAGCCGTGGCCAGGAACAGGGCCATTGGTTATCAGAATAAGTTGCTTTATTGGTTGCCCAACGACTTGAAACGATTCAAGGCATTAACGACAGGACATACCATCATCATGGGCAGGCGAACCTTTGAGAGTCTGCCCAAAGGGGCTTTGCCCAATAGAAGGAATGTGGTGCTGAGTCGTTCTGCCCGTGAGCTTCCCGGATGCGAATGCTACCCCTCATTGCAAGAGGCTTTGCGCCATTGCGCAGCTGATGAGGATGTCTATATCATCGGGGGCGCCAGTTTATACAAACAGGCAATCAGCATTGCCGACCGCCTGTGTCTTACTGAGATTGATGATGTCCCTGCTGAGGCTGATGCTTTCTTTCCACCCTACGATGACTGGCAGGAGGTGGAGCGGGAGGAGCATGCCACCGACGAGAAACATCTGTTTGCCTACGCCTTTGTGGATTATGTAAGGAAGGAGGATTAGTCCTCCTCTTCCTCTGGAATGCTCTCCACGGGCAGCTGACGTCCGAAGGCAGAACCGAAAGAGATGATGGTCTCGCTGCGGGAGAGTCCTAACGGCTGCAGCTTGTCGTGGATGATGTTCAGCAGGTGATGGTTGTTCATGGCGTAGATCTTGATAAACATATCATAGTCGCCCGTGGTGTAGTGGCATTCCACCACCTCGGGTATTTCCTTCATGGCTTCGACTACTACGTCGAACTTCTCCGGGTCTTTGAGATTCAATCCGATATAAGCACAGGTCTCATATCCGATTTTTTCAGGGTCGATGATAAACTGTGATCCTTTCAGTACCCCCATGCTGGTGAGTTTCTGGATACGCTGGTGAATTGCTGCTCCGCTGACATTGCAGGCGCGGGCTACTTCAAGAAATGGGACACGTGCATCCTTCGCAATCATGCGCAGGATCTTTTTGTCCAAAGAGTCTAAATTATGATGTGCCATTTTTACAGAATTGTTTGACTGCAAAGATATACTTTTTTTTTGAGAGTTCCAACAATTTCGTATAAAAAAAGCCCAAATAGATAGGAATTAATTGGGAATTGTGCCAATTTGTTATCAAGCGGAAGAAGAAATGCAACGTATCGTCTCTTACCGTTTCTCTGCAGAATAGTTTATCCGGTAGGCTTTGGCCTGGCGCAGTGCTTGTTTCACATCCGTAATCGTACCCATGTCGGTGTTACGGTCGGCCTTCAGACTCACGGTCATGGCCTGCGCATCCTCTGCCGACATCCTCCCACGTTCCTTGACAATATAGGCGGGGATGCTTCCGGCATCGGCGAACTTGTCGTTCAGCTGGATGCGTACCACCGAATCGTTCGTGCCGACGGGCTTACCTATATATATATAGGTGACGGCCGACTTCTTGGTGAGTCGTGTCAGCTCGGTACCTTGGGGCATCTGGTACTGTACCTTCACGGGTGTGCTCCGCATGTGGGTGACAATCATGAAGAAGAACAGCACGGTGAAGATCAGATCGGGCATGGATGACATGTTCAATCCCGGAATCTCATGCTCGCGATGACGGAACATGCTCATTCGGCACCTCCTTTCAGATAGGTCTCGGCAATGCGCTGGGGGTAGTAGGCACGGAGAGAGTCACGTTGCTCCTCCGTACATTGTGCCAACGACAGATGATAGATCTGCTGTGCCCGCCGTTCCCTGAGGGTGTTGTATGCCGCCACAATCTCGTTCTGCATGTTAAAGTAGGTATCGTAGGTAGCCTCGCGTGCCACTTCCACGGAAACGACATGCTGCTGGCGGTCAGGACAGTGTTCCACGAAATCCATCACCTGCTGTCTTACCTGCTGCAGGGTGACGACACGGTCGTTGATACTCAACTGGTTGTCTGCTGATATGGACAGTCTGATCATGTCGTTCTTGTTCATGTCAATCACCTGCTCCTCCTTGTCATCTTCGAGGGGTGGCAATTGCCTTGACAGTCCTTTGTCAATATCCATCGATGTGGTGACCAGGAAGAAAATCAACAGCATAAACGAGATGTCTGCCGTGGATGTGGTATTGAGGGTGGGTACCCTATGCTTTCTCCGTTTGAACATTCCTCTTCTTTTCTGTTCCGCTCTTCCTGCTCAGTCCCGACATACCGTAGATGACAGCCCCTGCGGCAATGAGGATCAGGATGAGTGATGTGTAGATAAACATATCTGCCGCCTTCAGCCAGAAGGTACTGGTGAATGACTCGCCGTTCAGGGCTAAAGGTTGAGAGGATCCCAGTAAGAAGGTGAGCGCCAGACAGACAATGAGCAGTGCCAGGGTGGCATAGCCGATCTTCGTCACGGGGATGTTGTTCACCACATCCTGTGACTTGTCGCGAAGGCGGAATGAGCGCAGTGCCGACCCTGCCATGAAGACCAGAGCGATAAGCAGTACCACGTACACCAATACCAGTTCGATGTCAATCAGCCAGTCGTTCATGAGCGTGTCATTTTGTATTTCATGATGGTGTCGAGCAGGGAGATGGCACTTTCCTCCATCTGACTGGTCAGGTGTTCAATCTTCGAAAGGATATAGTTGTAGAACACTTGCAGGATCAGGGCCACGATGATACCGAAGATGGTGGTGATCAGGGCTACTTTCATACCTGCTGCCACAATGGTGGGGTTGATGTCTCCTACTTCTTGAATCCTGTCGAATGCCAGTACCATGCCGATCACGGTACCTAAGAATCCCAACGACGGTGCCATGGCGATGAACAGGGTGATCCATGAGCAGCCTTTCTCCAGATTGGCACTTTGTACGGAGCCGTAGCTGACAATGGAACGCTCGATGTCTTCCATCGACTCGTTGATGCGCATCAGACCCTGGTAGCAGATAGACGCCACAGGACCGCGGGTGTCACGACAGATATCCTTGGCTTCCTCCACTTTCCCGCTCATGATCTTTTCTTCCAGGTCGGCCATCAACTTCTTCGCATTGATCTCACTCAGACTCAGATAGATAATACGTTCGATACAGAAGGCAAGACCTAACACCAGTACTAGGGCCACCAGCGACATGAATCCGGCATTTCCGTCGATGAAGGTCTTTTTGAGACGCTTGTGAAAACCGCCACCTTCATCGTCCATCAGATCCTCATCCAGTGCCACGGCGGTGTCAACGGCCATGGAGTCGAGCTGGGCGGAGTCGGCCACAGCTGTCACGGAGTCCTTGGATACATTGGTGTCCTGCGCCTTGATAGCGGTTGAGAAACAAATAAGGAGGAATGTAATCAGTGCAACCTTTGCCATGACAAGCAAACTGCTGACATTCGTGGTTCTGGGGAAATGGCCTGAACGATGAGGCCTAGCCAAGTGTTTCATGTCTAACAAATCTTTTAGGTTGCAAAGATAGACATTTGTTTCGAAACTACCAAGTATTTCCAAGAAAACCTTTTGTTTGCTATTCTCGAGGATGGGCATTTCTTCGCTTGGCGTGACCGTGATAATCGTCGCAGACGAAAATGATTCTTGCTGTTCAATTTTCTTTCTCTTATTCTTCGCTAAAGGTGTCTTTTCTTCTGATGTTTTGTCAGAATAATTGATGGAAAATTTCGTTTCCAAAAGATGTCCTAAAAAATTGGGAAGCAAGTAAAGGCTACTTTGTTTGCAAGTAAAGGCTACTTTGAATGGTAGTAAAGTTTACTTTGATTGTAAGTAAAGGCTACTTAGAGTCGTTCCTGACGTTCCTTATAGTCATTCCGCCGTTATCTACGGGTCTTTCCGCCGTCACTTTACCCCCTATAGATGACTTCGGAACGGGTTGTAGATGCCATCGGAACGGGTGCAAACGCTGTTCGGAACAATCCTTAGATGAACATTCTTCGTCCAAAAACGTTGTTTTTACATCACAAAAACGTTGTTTTTACATCACATAAACAATGTTTTTATCACCTGAAAACGATGGTTTTGGAGCTTAAAACCTATGTTTTTACCCCCAAAATACGCCGTTTTTGTGAGCTTAAAAATGTCTTATTTTACTAAGATCCTCATTATCAGCACTTTACGTAATTGCGTTTTTTGACCGTTTTTTCGACCAAAAGGTCAGTTGTTCGCCCAAATGCCCAAGAATTGAGTTAAATGGAGTTAAATTGTAAGGACTATTCAAAGAAAAGGTATGGCCCTGTTGACTGTCACTTTCCATGACATAATCTGTTACTACTTGCGGAGAGAACAAAAAAAGCCCCGAGTTTTCACCTCGAGGCTTTGAACCTGTTCTATTGCGGAGAGAACAAAAAGCCCCGAGTTTTCACCTCGAGGCTTTGAACCTGTTCTTCTTGCGGAGAGAACAAAAAGCCCCGAGTTTTCACCTCGAGGCTTTGAACCTGTTCTTCTTGCGGAGAGAACAGGATTCGAACCTGCGAGCCGGTTTCGCCGGCTACACGCTTTCCAGGCGTGCCTCTTCAGCCACTCGAGCACCTCTCCAAAAAAGACGAGTGCAAAGGTACGATAAATTATTAAGAATTCTGTTATGCATCGGGCGTTTTATCAAAGATTAACAGTTTACTATCCACTTTGTTTTGTTTTTCACTCGACTTTTGGATAAAAACTTCTTGTTCGAGCAAACAAAATGATTTGTTTCCTTCTCACTTACCCAGTTTTTTCGTACCTTTGCTGATAAATCATCGAAGGTACTTTGTCTCGGAAGAAAAAACAAATCACTTTGTTTTGTTTTTCACTCGACTTTTCGTACCTTTGCCCCACATTATTAATATAAAGAGAAATGAGAAAGCTTATCATCTTGCTGTTCTGCATGCTTTCCTTGTCGGCTGATATGATGGCTGGCAAGGTGTTGCAGAATGTGTATGCGCGAAAAACAACATCGCTGAACGGGGAGTGGCAGACCATCGTTGACCCCTTTGATGCCGGGTATTATGATTACAGAATGAATGAATCGAGGTACGGATTCTTCAAAGACCAGAAGCCACAGTCGAAAGGTGACCATGTAGAATACGACTTCTCGGCACAGGAGACGTTGAAGGTGCCAGGTGACTGGAATACCCAGCGACCCGAACTGCTGTTCTATGAAGGCAGTGTTTGGTATAAGAAGACGTTTAAGTACAACCTGAAGAAAGACCGTCTGCTCTACCTTTATTTCGGAGGGGCAAACTACCAGACGGATGTTTATCTGAACGGTGAGAAGTTAGGGACGCATATCGGCGGCTTTACTCCCTTCCATTTCGATATTACTGACAAGGTGAAGAAGGGCGAGAACTTCATCGTGGTGCGGGTAAATAACGTGCGCCATGCTGAGGGCGTGCCTACGGTGAACAGCGACTGGTGGAACTACGGTGGTATTACCCGTGATGTGATGCTGGTGGAAACGCCCATGGCCCACATCGATGATTATGACATCCGTCTGCAGAAAGGATCCTATGAGAAAGTGCTGGTACGGGCCCGTATCAACATCCCGGTGGCAGGTGTGAAGATTGAGGTGCATATCCCTGAACTGAGCATCTATGAAAAGATGACAACCAATGGGAACGGTGTGGCCCAGATCTTGCTGAACGCCGAGCCCAAATTGTGGTCACCGGATCATCCGAAGCTGTACAATGTGGAGCTGTCGTGTGAAGGTGAGGGAATGATCGATCAGATCGGTTTCCGTCATATCGAGACCAACGGTAAGAAGATCCTGCTCAATGGTAAGCAGATCTTCCTGCGGGGTATCTCCATTCATGAGGAGGCTCCGTTCCGTTCAGGACGTTGCACGACAGAGAAAGACGACAGTGTGCTGATCGGATGGGCAAAGTTCCTGGGCTGTAACTTCGTCCGTCTGGCGCATTATCCCCACAACGAGCAGATGGTGCGTATGGCAGAGAAAGAGGGTTTGCTGGTATGGAGTGAGATTCCCGTCTATTGGACCATCCAGTGGGATAATCAGGAGACGTATAACAATGCCTACCGTCAGCTCACCGATAATATCCAGCGCGACCATAACCGTTGTGCCGTGATCGTGTGGAGTCTTGCCAATGAGACACCGCGCAGTAAGGTGCGTGACCATTTCCTTACCGGTCTGGTGGAGCGTGCACGTGAACTGGATGATGAGCGACTGATCAGTATGGCGATGGAAATAGAGACTCATGATAATATCTCCACCGTGGAGGATCCCCTCAGCTCTCTGGTGGATATCCTGAGCTTCAACAATTACCTGGGATGGTATGGCGGACGGCCTTCGGATTGTGAGAAAAGAAAATGGTTCTTCACTCAGGATAAGCCGGTGTTCGTCAGTGAGTTCGGAGCCGGTGCCGTGGCAGGACGCTTTGGTGACAAAGAAGAGAAGTGGACGGAGGAGTATCAGGCTGAGGTGTATCGGCAGACGCTGAAGATGTATGACAAGATCTCGGGTTTTGCCGGATGCTCACCCTGGATCTTGATGGACTTCCGTTCACCGCGTCGTCAGCTGCATGGTACGCAGGACTTCTTCAACCGCAAGGGTATCGTGTCGGACAAAGGACGCACGAAGCAGGCCTTCTATGTGCTTCAGGACTTCTATAAGAAAAAAGGTGCCTTCAAGAATATTAAGAAATGAAACAAACCCTTCTCCTCTTGTGCTGTCTGCTGAGTCTGTCTGCCGAAGCACAGAAGAAACCGTTAGATCATTCTGTCTATGACAGTTGGCAGAGTGTGAGTGCCATCGCCATCTCCCCCAAAGGGAATGTGATCACTTATGAGATTAACCCGCAGGAAGGGGATGGTCGCTTGGTGATCCGTAACAACAAGAGCGGGAAGGAGACGGTGATCGCCAGAGGTTATCGGGCACGGATCCTCGATAACGAACAGACCGTGGTATGTCTGATCAAGCCTCTGTTCCAGGACACCCGACAGGCGAAGATCAAGAAGAAGAAAGAGGAGGAGATGCCTAAGGACACGCTGGCCGTTGTCAGTGTGAAGGATGGGAAGGTTAAGAAATTCCCTGAGGTGTTAGGCTTCCAGCTGGGCATGCATGCCTTGGATGCCGTGGCCTTTACTACCGCCGACACCACCTTGATACCCAAAAAGGAACGGAAGAGCAAGGATGTGGGGAAGCCGATGCTGGTGTATCACTTCGCAACGGGACATACCGATACCCTCTATCATGTGGATCAATATCAGTTCGACAAGCAGGGACGTGTGCTGGCTCTTACTGTAAAGGAGAAGAAGCATCATTCACTGGTGGCTTTCTATCAGGTGCCGTCACGGAAGACAACGGTTCTTACCGATACGGCGGCTTATTATTCATTGCCTGTGTTCAACGAGACGGGGACGGAGGCTCTCTTCCTGCAGGCTGCCGACACGCTCGACAGTGGGAGTAAGCACTGCGGATTGTTCCAGGTAGGACTCCCTGCAGATGCCAATGATTTCGCCACGTTACGACCTGTCTGTCTGGTGGAACCTGTCAAGCCTTTTGATTCTACCGACACATGGGGACTCACGGAGAACAGTGCACCGCGATTCAGTCATGACGGCAGGAAGGTGTTTGTGGGAATGCAGACCTACCAGGCACCCAAGGATACGACCATCGTACCGTTCGAGACGGCAGGATTGGATATCTGGAACTATGATGCGCCGGAGCTGCCGCCTATGATGAAGGCTAACCTAAGTAAGGATCAGAAAGCGACATGCCTGGCCTTTTATCATCCGCAAACACGACGGCTCGTTCCACTCACCACCTCCAAATATGACCGTATCAGTATGATTGACCGAGGGAATGCACCTGTCGCCTTGTCGGTGGATCAGACACAGACGGTGGTGGAGACACAATGGAATATCCAGAACGAGGTGGAAGTGGCTCTCGTGGAGGTGACGACAGGACTGCGGACACCAGTTGCCAAAGGGGTTTACGGAGAGGTCTCTGCTTCACCGGGAGGACGGTATGTCATCTGGTACGACTATCGGAACCGCGCCTGGATGCTTTATGATATCCAAAGCCGACAGACGAAAAATGTGACGGCAGGACTGGACGTGAACTTCTGGGATGAAGAAGATGATCATCCCATGATGCCTGAGAGCTATGGCATCGGGGGATGGACACAAAACGACAGGGAGGTGCTGCTCTACGACCGATATGATATCTGGAAGGTGAACACCGCTGACGGAAAAGGGGTGTGCCTGACCCATGGGGAAGGACGCCGCACACAATGCACCTACCGCTATGTGAACATGAAGGACAAAACAGAGGAACCGTTCATCCGTGCCAACGAGACGATCCTGCTGAGTGTGTTCGATCATGTCACGAAGAAAAACGGAATGGCCACTGTGAACATGGCACGGACGGCAACACCACGGCTCTGCATGCTGGAGGGATTTACCTATGGTATTCCTGTCAAGGCGAAAGAGTCGGATACGTATCTCTATACCAAAGGGAATTTCGAACATCCCAATGACCTCTACGTGACGACATCGCCAGGGAAGGGAGAGCGGCAGCTTACACAGATCAATCCGCAACAGAAAGACTATAACTGGGGTGCGGCGGAGCTGTATCATTGGACGGCCTTCGACGGTACACCGCTGGATGGCATCCTTTACAAGCCCGAGGACTTCGATCCTGCAAAGAAATATCCCGTGATGATGTATTTCTATGAGAAACGGTCGGAGAGCCTGTATAGCTATGTCACGCCTCAGCCCAGCTGGTCAACGGTGAACCTGGCTTTCTATTGCTCCCGCGGCTATTTGGTATTCGTGCCGGATATTGTCTATCATGCAGGAACACCAGGTGAGTCGGCATATAACTGTGTGGTGAGTGCCGCGGAGTCGCTGGCGAAGCTCCCGTGGGTGGATAAGGAGAACATGGCTATTCAGGGACAGAGCTGGGGCGGCTATCAGGTAGCCTATCTTATCACGCGGACGAATCTGTTCAAGGCAGCAGGCGCTGGGGCTCCCGTGTCGAATATGACCAGCGCCTATGGTGGCATCCGATGGCAGACGGGCATGAGCAGACAGTTCCAGTATGAGCAGACACAGAGTCGCATCGGTCGTGACCTCTGGAACGGCGTGGAGCTGTATATGGAGAACTCTCCTTTGTTCAAACTGCCACATGTCACAACACCGGTGCTGATCATGCATAACGACAACGACGGAGCCGTGCCATGGTATCAGGGCATCGAACTGTTTATGGGACTCCGCCGACTGGGTAAGCCGGCATGGCTCTTGGAATATAACGGAGAGGAGCATAACCTGAAGGAGCGGAGGAACCGTAAGGACCTCACCATCCGCCTGCAGCAGTTCTTCGATCACTACCTCAAGGGGGAGCCGATGCCTGCATGGATGAAAAAGGGGGTTCCCACATCGAGGAAGGGTACTTATTTCGGTTTCGAGAATGCGGAATAAAGCAACCAAAACAATCCTATTCAGGCTTCATGAAAAGAAACCTGAATTTTTTTTGCTTCCGCATGCAAGATTTTTAGTATTTGTCGTTTAATAGGTAGAACGAAACATTATAGATTATGAAAAAAGTATATATCATAATGATGGGCTTGATGGCTTGTCTATGCCTGACAACCCAGTCGTGTGCGAACGGGGATGATGATGACATTAATAAATTCGCTCAGGACAGCTTTTCATCCATAGGAATGCTGGGCGCCCACCCTGGCTATTGGATGGTGTTTGGTACGAAGGCTGATAATTGTGTGATGACATACGACGGGAAGGTCCTCTCCTTTTCCAAGATGCCTATTCAAACCATCATGAGCTTTTCCAATTATTACAGGCAGAATGGCTATTTCCCTGGGAATGGTTATACGAGCGATGACAGCTATCCTTCTTTCGAAGGTGGGGCTGGGGATATTCAATTGGTGGCAGGTCCTATGGAGGTCGTTCCTGTTGTGGTGGGATACTCGGGGAATAATATGTATTTCAATAGCTCTATACAGTCTATGAATACAAACAGTCCGGAGAGCTATTATCAGCAATACAATACAGACATGTCTTATTCGTTTAGCATCAAGGAGGGGAACCAGACAATATATTACTCGTTAGTGTTTGATCGAGATACCTACGGGGTGTATAATGCTGAACAGAAATCAAGGGTGTTAAAGATGTTTATTAAGGAAATCAGCATCATCAGGCCCGGGCAGGAGCGTCAGGAGACCTATGCAACCCTTAAACCGATGATGGAACTGACATTTGTATCTAACGACTGATTGTGGAGACAGAGGAACGGTTGTTGCAGGGGATACGACAAGGGGAGCGTGGGGCGCAGCGGATGCTGTATGAGCGCTTTGCCGGGTATCTGATGGCGGTTTGCCTGCGGTATCTTGCCGACAGGGAGACTGCAGAGGATGTGCTGCAAGACTGTTTCGTGAAGATCCTGACAACGATTGGACGGTTCGAGTATCGGGGGGAGGGATCACTGAAGGCATGGATGACCCGCTTGGCTGTCAATGAGTCGCTCACTTTCCTCCGACAACAAGAACGGATGGAGATAGTCGAGGAGATTCCTGATGAGGCGGATGAAGAGGAGCCGGATGTGGGAGATGTTCCGATGGAACAGTTACAACGGATGATCGAAGAGTTGCCTGTGGGCTATCGGGCGGTGTTTAATCTCTACGTTTTTGAGCAGATGAGTCATAAGGAGATCGCCGCGGTACTGGGAATCAAAGTGAACACTTCGGCATCACAATATTCCAGAGCCAGGAAGTTATTAGCAAGACGAATTAAGAATTATATTAATCAGCAAACAAGATGAACGAGAAAGAGTGGACATCAAAGCTTCGCGAGCGGATGGCAGACTATGAAGAGGCTGCCCCAGAGGACTTGTGGGAGCGGATAGAGGGTGCTCTTCTCGAAGAACATCCCAATCCTGTTGAGCGCATCCCTGTCAAGAAAGCAAAGGTGATGCCATGGAGCCGGTGGGCGGCTGCGGCTGCTGTCACCTTACTGCTGATGACTGGTGGGGGACTATTATATAAGTACGCGCGAGAGGAAACCAAGAACATGGAACAGCTGGCACGTCAGAATACGACAGGAACAGAGAGTGCCGAAGCAGGGGACATTCTTCAGAATCCAGCTGACTCCTCAGTTCCCAGGGATCACATTTCCCAAGGACTTGCCTATGGTGGGGGAAAGAACAAGACTCATACTGTCCTTTCTCAAGTAATGCCTGTACCGGCCTCTATGGAATCCTTGGAGTTGGATGGCACTGAAGTAAGTAATATTAGTGCGATAGAACAAGTGAAAGATGAAAGTGATGTTGATGCGACAGAACAGGTGAAAGAGGAAAGTTTGAGAGAAAGAATGCCGGAGGAAACACCGGTAGCCACACGAAGCGATGGTATCGAGGAACAGCGGAAGCTGGAACGGCGTGTCCAAGCCATGCCCGCAGCTTCCCCTCGTCCCTCCTATACGAGTGATTCCCATCAGGGATACACGTCGCGTCGTAAGAGGTCATCCGGTCTCTCTGCAATGCTCTTTGCCCAGAATATGATGGGGGGTGATGACCTGCATCACGATCCCGTGATGATGAGCGCGGCCATGGCAGACAAATACGAGAACGCTTATATGCAGGGTATGGAGTACGGCACCCGTAGGTCGACTGCTTATCTCTATAACTACGAGGAGATCACCAAGCATCATCAGCCGATGACATTGGGACTGTCGGTGTCCTATCCATTGAGTTCCCGTCTCTCGCTACTCTCGGGTGTCACCTATACAAAGCAGACATCGGATTTCATTCAGAAGATGAAAACCAGCAGGGTGGTGAGCGAGCAGCAATTGTATTACGTGGGTGTACCTCTCAGAGTCAGCTATCGGTTCATGTCGTGGAAGGGATTCGCCTTGTATGGTGTTGCCGGTGGGGCGGCTGACTTCAATGTAAAAGCCACCTATACAACAGAAGGAGCCAAGAGCTCAGGGAAGAAAGACCGTGTCTTGTTCTCTGCCGATGCCGCTGCAGGTGTACAGTACCAGATCCTTCCGCAGATGGGAGTGTATGTTGAACCAGGCTTGAAATACTACTTTGATAACAAGAGTGGGGTGGAGAACTATTTTAAGGAACACCCTGCACGTTTCAACTTGCAGTTAGGTGTCCGTTTCGACTTGAACAGGCAGTAAGAGGCCTTTCCCCCTGCTTTCATCGCAAGGGTAACCTGATAAAATATTTAGAAATAATACGGTCAATTTGTTGGCCGTATCGTTTTTTTTTGTATATTTGCATTCGAAACATGATTATTTGCAGTTTAACTAAAATCACTTAATAAGCGAACATTAATAATAACATGAAAATCGGTTTATTTATCCCTTGCTATGTGGATGCCGTATATCCTGAAGTCGGTGTTGCCACATACAAACTCTTGAAGAGTCTTGGCTTGGATGTGGATTATCCGCTGAACCAGACATGCTGCGGACAGCCCATGGCGAATGCTGGCTTTGAGAAACAAGCCATTCCCTTAGCAGAGAAGTTCGAGGACAAGTTCAAGGGTTTCGATTATGTCGTTGCGCCATCGGTGAGCTGCACGGCATTTGTGAAGATCAACTATCCGCGCCTGCTCCAAGGAAAACATGAGTGCACCACATCAGACAAGATCATGGATGTGGTGGAGTTCCTGCATGATGTGGTGAAGGTGAATAAGCTCCCTGGCAAGTTCCCTCACAAGGTGAGCCTGCATAACTCCTGTCATGGTGTGCGTGAGCTGGGACTGAGTTCTCCCAGTGAGCAGCATGAGAAGAAGTTTAACAAGATCAAGGATTTGTTGGAGCTGAAAGAGGGTATCGAAGTAGTTGAGCCCGAACGTCCTGATGAGTGCTGTGGCTTCGGAGGAATGTTCTCCGTTGAGGAGACTGCTGTTTGTGAGCAGATGGGTAAGGATAAGGTAAGGCGCCACATGGAAACTGGTGCAGAGTATATTACTGGTCCCGACTGTTCTTGTCTGATGCACATGGCTGGTGTTGCCAAGAAGCAGGGCCAGTCAATTAAGTTCAAACATGCGGTGGAGATACTGGCCGCAGGAATCTGATTTTCTTTTCGTGATATCGAAATAAAAATTTCGAAAATCGAAAATCGAAATATCGAAATATCGATATACCGATATACCGATATACCGAAATGCCGATATACCGAAATAACACAACGAAATAACGACAATTTATGAGTACACCACATAGTAACGCAGCAAAAGAGTTCTTGAAGAACCAGAAATATGCGAGCTGGCACGATGCAACATTCTGGTCGGTTCGCACCAAGAGAGATAATATGGCCTATGGGTTAGAGGAGTGGGAGCAGTTACGTGAGAAAGCTTCGCAAATCAAACGCCATACGATCACTCATCTTGACGAGTACTTGGATCAGTTCGCAACGAATGCCGAGAAGAATGGATGTATCGTTCACTGGGCCAAGGATGCCGATGAGTTTAACGAGATCGTGTATGGTATCCTGAAAGACCATAACGTAAAGAAAATCGTCAAGAGTAAGTCGATGCTTACCGAGGAATGTGAGATGAACCCCTATCTGGAGTCTCATGGCATTGAGGTGGTGGAGACCGACCTTGGTGAGCGTATCATCCAGCTGAAGGGACAGAAACCCAGTCATATCGTGATGCCTGCCATCCACCTGAACCATGATGATGTGGGTGAGCTCTTCGAGGAAAAGCTCGGCACGGAGAAAGGGAATCATGATCCTACCTACCTTACTTATATGGCACGTCTGAGTCTGCGCAATGAGTTCCTGACGGCGGATGCCGGTATGACGGGTGCCAACTTCGGCATTGCTGAGACGGGTGATATCGTGGTATGCACCAACGAGGGTAATGCCGATATGTCCACATCCTGTCCGAAGCTGCACATCGCAGCTATTGGCTTGGAGAAGGTGATTCCCAACTACGATAGTCTTGCCGTCTTCCAGCGCATGCTCTGTCGTGCGGGAACAGGTCAGCCTACGACTACATACACTTCTCATTTCCGCAAGGCTCGTCCTACTGCCCAGCAGATGCATATCGTGCTGGTGGATAACGGGCGTAGTGAGTGGATTGCCAATCCCGAGCATTGGGAAGTCCTGAAGTGCATCCGCTGTGGCAGTTGCATGAATACCTGTCCTGTCTATCGCCGCTCTGGTGGCTATTCCTACTCTTATTTCATTCCGGGTCCCATTGGTATCAACTTGGGCATGCTCCGCAACAAGGAGAAGCACAGCGGTAATGTGAGTGCCTGCACCCTCTGTCTGAGCTGTCAGACCGTTTGTCCTGTGAAGCTGAACCTCGGTGATCAGATCTATCAGTGGCGTCAGCAGCTGGATGAATTTGGAACAGCCAATCCGCAAAAGAAGATGATGTGCAAGGGCATGGGCGTGCTCTTCGGCAGTAGCGGTATCTACAATACAGCGATGAAGTTTGCGCCGTTGGCCAACTGGGTTCCCAGTGCTTTGATGCAGAGCGGTATCAACCCATGGGCACAGAGCGGTCATCAGATGATGACATTCCCCAAGAACTCCTTCCAGGAACTCTGGCGGAAGGGAAAGGTGAAAGAGAATGGATAATGGACAATGGATAATGGAAAATAAGTAAGAATATGAGTACAAAGGAAGAGATTCTGTCAAAGTACAGAAAGAATATACAACAAAGGTTTGATATGCCTGATCTGACAGATATCAAGGCGATTACTTATCCTGATCCGCTGGAGCAGTTCATCTCGATGACACAGACTGTTGGAGGAAAGGTTGTGGAGTTGAAGCCGGGACAGGACATCAACGTGCTGATCAAGGAATTGTATCCGGATGCCAAGGAGATTGCCAGTAACCTGCCGGAGATCACCATTGCTACCCGTAACCCTGATACCATCGGCTCACCACAGGCATTGAATGGTACGGACGTGGGTGTGATTGAGGGAAAGTTCGGTGTGGCAGAGAACGCTTGTGTGTGGGTTCCTCAGCAGATGGAAGAGAAGGCGGTGTGCTTTATCTCTGAGAATCTGGTGATCCTGCTGAAAAAGAGTGAGATTGTCAATAACATGCACGAAGCCTACAAGCGCATCGAGTTCAACGACTACGGCTATGGTACATTTATCAGCGGACCGTCAAAGACCGCGGATATTGCTCAGGTCTTGGTGATGGGTGCCCAGGCTGCTCGTTCGGCTACTGTGGTATTGATTCCTTAGAGAAATGATTCAGGAGGTCGGCAACAAGCTCGACCTCTTTTTTTGTCATGGTCTGATGACAGGGAATACTGAGTTCCTGGTCATGGATACGTTCTGTTATCGGGAAGGAGCATGTGTTCCATTCCCGATAGCATTTTTGTTTGTGCGGAGGTATCGGGTAGTGAATCTGTGTCTGTACGCCGTTTGCTTCCAGATACTGTTGCAGCTCATCCCGTTTCTCACAAAGCAGGGGGAAGATGTGATAGACGCTGGATGAATCGGTGGGGAGTGTGATATCCGGATGCTGGATATGGCTCAGATAATATTGGGCTATGTCCCGGCGTCGTTGGTTGTCTTTATCCAGATACTTCAGTTTGATGTCGAGGATGGCAGCTTGCAGCTCATCCATCCGGGAGTTCCTTCCTACAAAGTCGAAGACATATTTCCGGGATGATCCGTAGTTGCCGATGGAAGCAACGGTTCGCGCCAGTTCCTGGTCGTTTGTCGTAACGGCACCCGCATCTCCCAGGGCCCCTAAGTTCTTCCCGGGATAGAAGCTATGGGCAGCGGCATCGCCCAGAGAGCCCGTTCGCCTCAAGGGTGAATGGCCCTTTTTCCATTGTCCATTGTCCATTGTCCATTGCCCATTGTCCATCGGTGCGTAGCACCCATGTGCCTGGGCATTATCCTCAATGAGTTTCAGCTTATATTTCTGGCAGATCATCCCAATCTTCTCTGTATAGGCACATCTGCCATAGAGATGGACAATCATCAGGGCTTTTGTCCGTGGGGTAACCGCGCTTTCTATCAGACTGTCATCTATCTGAAAGGTGTCTATAGACGGCTCCACGAGCACAGGTGTCAGTCCGCACTCCGTGATGGAAAGGATGGAGGCGATGTACGTGTTGGCAGGTACGATGACCTCATCCCCTTTCTGTATCACCCCCATCTCCATATATGCCCGGAATATCAGGGTGAGTGCGTCGAGTCCGTTGCCACAGCCTATGCAATAGCGACAGCCTATATAGTCGGCGTAGTGCTCTTCGAACAGCCGTGTCATCTCTCCTTTGAGATACCATCCGCTCTCGAGCACTTGCCGCATGGCTTGCCGAATCTCATCGGCATGGGCATCGTTGATCCTTTTCAGATCCAGGTATTTGATCATAGCGTCCATTCGTAAGTATCATAACAGACACCCCGTCCTCCGAAGCCTTCCTTCTGATGGATGAGGTTCTCATTCAGCTTATCACCATGTTCCTCGGTTGATTTCCCGAAGTCGAAAAACACCTGCCTGTGAGTCATCTCATGAAGCAGATGGTGCATGATCAGGTCGATGGCACCCGTTTGCTTCCCTTCCTCATCGGCAGCAATATACTGGGAGTGGATCACCAGAGGAGTGAGGTAGAGCAGCATCCCTCCGATGAGTCGTCCGTCATGGTAGGCACCTACCAGTTGGATGTTATCGGGGAAGCGTGATTGCAGCAAACGGATCTCTTCGATGGTATGGACGGGTCTTAGTCCGTATTTGTGGAACAGGTTCTGTGACAGAATCTGCCAGAACGCCTCGTAGTCATCTGTCATCCGGACGGTGATGCCATGTCTCTCGGCTTTCTTCACACACCGGTTGCGCAGTGTTGACCATTTCGTGGGGTGGGGGATCACGATACACGAAGAAATCTCCTTGGCGGTCATTTGTCCCCGGCACTCATTATAGATAGCGAAGAGGTCCTCCTCTGCCGGTATGCGGTGGTATATCCATGGGGTGGGACGGTAGATGATACGATGGATGTCCTCCCCACGGTAATAGTCGTTGATGGCGTGAAAGAGTTTGACGGTATTGGCAGCTGTGGCCTTCTCATCCATCACCAGTCCCCCGTAGGTCAGTCCTTGGTGAGAATACAGGATGCCGTCATCGGCATTGGCTGGCAGCAGGGCATAGAGCCTTCCTTTGAGGTAGCACATCACGGAATGGTCATGGAAGCGGTCGGCATGGTAGTCCATATACAGTCTGTCGAAGAGGAAGGTACCGTTCTTCGACTGTTGCACGAACCGATTCCATTCGCTGGCTTTCTCAGGCGTATATCGTCTTATCTCGAACATCCCACGTATTTTAGGAACTCGTCGTAATCGTAGATATAGTCGTCCTCCTCAAAATGCTCGGATGCCAGGACCAGGCAGACGGCACCTGATGAGAAATCATCGAGGGTGCGCCAAGTGTTGACATCGATCAACAGACCCTGATAGGGATGGTTCAGCAGCACCGTCTTGCGCTCACGACCATTGTCGAGTGTCACATGGAAAGAACCGCTCAGGGCCACGACGAACTGCTTGAGTCGTTTGTGGGCATGTCCGCCGCGACTCTCACCGCCAGGCACGTCATACACCCAGTAGGCCCGTTTGATCTCAAAGGGCACCACGTCGAGTCCCTCCGCCACCGTCAGGTTACCCCGTGGATCCGCGATCTTGGGCAGGTCGATGATTTTGATCTCCATGGTTCTTGCGGTCGTTCTGCTTTATTTCTTCATATACGAGTCAGTGCCCAGCACCGTCTTTGCCAGTCGTTTGGCTTTGTCACGCAGAGCATCGACATCGTCACCCACCTCACCATAGCAAAGTACGACACCCATGCGGCGCCCTTTGTGGGCCTCGGGCTTTCCGAAGATACGGATGCGCGTGCGGTCTTCCTTCAGCGCCTCCTCGAGGTTGTAGTTGAACAGGGAACGATCTACGGGTGTCTTCGCCTCGGTGGGTGAGAGGATCACGGCGCTGGCTCCTGCATGCTCCAGATGAATGGCAGGAATGGGCAGTCCCATCACGGCACGGAAATGCAGTTCGAACTCCGAGAGGTTGGTGGTATGTCCCAGCGTCACCATACCGGTGTCGTGTGGACGCGGTGACAACTCTGAGAAGATCACCTCACCCTGTTTGGTCAGGAAGAACTCCACTCCCCAGATGCCGGCACCCGTCAGGGCCTTCGTCACCTCGTCTGCCATGTGTTGTGCTTGTTTCAAGGCTGCTTCGCTTATCTGATACGGTTGCCATGATTCACGATAGTCACCGCCCTTCTGTACATGACCGATGGGTGGGCAGAAAAGGGTAGGACCGTTCTTCTGGGTTACGGTGAGCAAGGTAAACTCCGACTCAAAGTCGATGAACTCCTCGATGATCACTTCCTTCACGTCACCACGACTGCCTTCCATCGCCTCCTGGAAAGCCTGTTCCAGTTCCTCATCGTTGTGCACATAGCTCTGACCATGACCGCTTGATGACATCAGCGGTTTCACCACACAGGGGAATCCGATCTCATCTGCTGCAGCCTTGAACTCCTCGAAGGTCTTGGCATAGAAATACTTGGCTGTTCGCAGTCCGAGCTCCTTAGCGGCAAGGTCGCGGATGGCACGTCGGTTCATGGTATAGTTCACGGCACGTGCCGATGGCACCACTTGGATGCCCTCCTCCTCAAACTGGAACAGACGTTCCGTTCTGATGGCCTCGATCTCCGGCACGATGAGGTCGGGTTGGTGCTTCCTCACCACGGCCTCCAGCGCATCACCATCGAGCATGTTGAACACTTCCCGCTCATCGGCTACCTGCATGGCAGGCGCATTGTCGTAGCGGTCGCAGGCAATGACATACTGTCCTGCCCGCATCGCAGCAATCACAAATTCCTTGCCCAGTTCACCTGAGCCTAATAGCAATATCTTTTTCATCGGTTGGCATACATGTTATCGTAATACTTCTGATAGTCGCCCGAGGTGACATTATCGAGCCACTCCTGGTTGTCAAGATACCAGCGGACGGTTTTCTCGATGCCTTCCTCGAACTGCAGCGACGGCTCCCATCCCAGCTCCCTCTGCAGCTTGGTGGAATCGATGGCATAGCGGAGATCGTGTCCGGCACGGTCGGTGACGAAGGTGATGAGGTCCATGTCCTCCCCATCCTTCCGTCCCAGCAGACGGTCAACGGTCTTGATCACCACCTTGATGATGTCGATGTTCTTCCACTCATTGAAGCCGCCGATGTTATACGTCTCGGCAATCTTCCCCTCATGGAAGATCAGGTCGATGGCACGGGCGTGATCCTCCACGAACAGCCAGTCGCGCACATTCTCTCCCTTGCCATAGACAGGCAGTGGCTTGCGGTGGCGGATGTTATTGATAAAGAGAGGAATCAGTTTCTCCGGGAACTGATACGGTCCGTAGTTGTTCGAGCAGTTCGTCACCACTACCGGCATGCCGTAGGTGTCGTGGTAGGCACGCACGAAATGGTCGGAAGAGGCCTTGGCAGCACTATAGGGAGAGTGCGGATTGTACTTCGTGGTCTCCAGGAAGAACTTGTCACCGTAGGCCAGGTGATGTTCTGCTGAAGAAGCTGTGGTGGTGAACGGCGGCTCGATGCCCTCGGGATGTGACAGTTCCAGGGCGCCATATACCTCATCGGTGGAGATGTGGTAGAAGCGCTTTCCTTCATATTTCTCCGGCAACGACTCCCAGTAGAGCTTGGCGGCCTGCAGCAGCGACAGCGTGCCCATCACGTTCGTCTTGGCGAAGGTGAAGGGATCCTTGATGGAACGGTCCACATGACTCTCTGCAGCGAGGTGGATGATACCGTCCACTTTCTTGTCCTGCATCAGCTGGTAGAAGGCATCGAAGTCGCAGATGTCCATCTTCACAAACTCGTAGTTGGGTTTGTCTTCGATATCCTTCAGATTCGCAAGATTCCCCGCATACGTCAGCTTGTCGAGGTTGATGATGTGATACTCAGGATACTTGTTCACGAAAAGGCGCACCACATGACTCCCGATGAAGCCTGCGCCGCCAGTAATGACAATTGTTCTTTTCATATCGTATTATTTTACAATTTTACAATTTTACAATTTTACCATTTCACGATTTACCACCCAAAGTGATAACTTCTAAATCTTTGAACTCTTTTCCGTCGATGGTGAGCCGTACCAGGGTCCTCTCCTTGTGCCAGCCCTGCAGCCCTGCAGCACCAGGGTTGATGTGCAGCATATTCAATGTCTTATCAAACTTCACCTTCAGGATATGCGAATGACCAGCAACGAAAAGCTGGGGCGGATTGGCATAGAGCGTGCTCCTGATGGAAGCATCGTAGTTCCCCGGGTAACCGCCGATATGTTTGATCAGCACATCCGCATCCTCGCACTTGAACCGGTTCAGTTCCCGGTACATCAGTCTGAGGTCACCCCCGTCGCAGTTGCCGCAGACAGCCCTGAATGTCCTGAAGGCAGCCAGTTTCTCGGCCACCTCCACACTCCCGATGTCTCCGGCGTGCCAGATCTCGTCGCAGGGCTCGAAGTAGTGCAGGTATTTGTCATCCCAATAGCTATGGGTGTCGCTGATAATGCCAATCTTCTTCATGTCACAGTTGGAAACGCTGTTCAATAAATGCTTTGATATACTCCTCGGTTCTCCTCAGTCCTAAGACAGACGTGTTGACACAGAGGTCATAGCCCTCTGCCTGTCCCCATTTCTTTCCTGTATAGTAGTTGTAGTATGAGGCACGTGCGCTCTCTTTGTTCCTCAGGATCTTCTGGGCTGTCTCCACATCGCATTCATGACGTTCCGCCACGGCTTTCAGACGGTCTTCCATATTGGCCGTGATAAAGATGTTCACCGTGTCTTTCCGCTCCCGCAGTACATAGTCGGCACACCGTCCTATGAATACACACGACCCTTCCTCGGCGGCTTTCTTGATGGCATCGCTCTGGAACTGGAACAGACTCTCCTGCGAGAAACGACTGTTGTAGAAGTTGTTGTCCCCTACATGGGGGGCATGCAGGTGGAACAGGGATTTCATGAATCCTTTCTGTTCATCGTTCTGTTCGAAGAAGGCTTCCGAGAAACCGCTCTCCTTGGCAGCCAGGTTCAGCAGTTCCTTGTCGTACAGCTTGCAGCCGAAGTCTTCTGCCAGCAGCTGGGCGATGATACGTCCGCCAGACCCTAATTGTCTTCCCACATTGATGATGATGTGATTATTGCCCATGGGTAAGTACTTTATGTTGTAGTTTGAATTGACGCATATATCTGATCATGATGATCCATGTCACGATGAAAGCCACGGTGTCACTGGCAGGCAGGGCTGCCCACACACCGTCCACTCCCATGATGGGTGGAAGAACGACCAGCAAGGGTAACAGGAAAATCATCTGACGTGACAGGGAGAGGAAGATGCTGATCTTTGCCTTCCCGATGGATTGGAAGAAATTGGTGATGACAGCCTGTGATCCGATCAGTGGGAAGGCTATCATATTGAGCCGGATACCTTTCACCGACTGCTCAATCAGTTCTGTGTCTGTGGTGAACAAACGGGCACAAGGGTAGGGTATCAGTTCTCCCACCAGCCAGCCGACCACCATAATGCCTGTGGCATAGACCATAGACAGTTTCAAGACCTTGAGCATACGGTCGAACTGCATGGCACCGTAGTTGTATCCGGCAATGGGTTGCATGCCCTGGTTGATGCCCATGACGATCATGAAGAAGAGGAATCCGATGCGGTTGGCAATGCCATAGGCTCCTACGGCAAGGTCACCCCCATGTCTTACAAGTGCCGTATTGATGAAAATTACAATGATGCAGGAACAGGTGTTCATCGCCAATGGGGATATTCCAATCGCCAGGATGTTCTTGATGATGTTCCAGTCGAGCTTGTATATACCCCGTTGGAAATGCAGCAGCTCGTTGGGATTAGAGAACTGCTTGATCTGCCAGCATAGGGCTGTCATCTGCGAGAGGATGGTGGCGAGGGCGGCTCCCCGGATTCCCATGTCAAAGGTATAGATGAAGATGGGATCAAGGGCTGTGTTCAACACCACGGTGAAGATGGTGGCATACATGGCTTGCTTGGGCTTTGACGCTGCTCTCAGCAGGGCATTCATTCCAAAATAGAGATGCGTGAATACGTTGCCCAAAAGAATAACGACCATGTATTCATGGGCATAGGGCAGGGTGTTGTCGGATGCTCCGAAGAACCTGAGGATGGGGTCGAGGAAGATCAGACAGAGTGCTCCGAAGATGATACCCGTGATGATCTTCAGCACCACGGAGTTGCCTAAGATGCGGAGGGCCATGGAGTAGTCTTTCTGTCCCAGCTTCACCGACAGGTAGGTGGAGGCTCCCACGCCGATGCAGGCACCGATGGCGCCGCTCAAGTTCATGAACGGGAAAGTGATAGCCAGACCCGAGATAGCCATCGGTCCTACACCCTGACCGATGAAGATGGAGTCCACCATATTGTACAGGGAGGAAGCCACCATGGCCACAATAGCAGGGATGGCATACTGCATCAGCAGACCTCCCACGGGCTTCGTCCCCAATTCCAATGTCGCTTTTTTGTTGTCCATATCGAGTGCAAAGATACAATAAAAGGTTGTAACAAACGAGCGATTTGGGAGAATTAACGCAATTCGAAACGAAATATCAGCAATCCCGTTCGCAAATGCGATCCTAACCCTGTGGCGCACCCTCTGATGGAAGCGTTGCGTCCATTGTGCTTTCTTTCCTGTCCCTGCACCTCGGTCTTCCTCATCTCGTTGAATCCTCCGTCCTGATGTCTGCGCTCTGTACTGCTGCCCTTTGCATCAGTTAAGCTGCCTCGATCATTAAAAAACAAGCATTCCACTGCGCTCATTTGCATTCACTTGGGATAAGTTAAGCTGCACTCGGCATTTTGAAAGTATGACTTTCCATTGCGCTCGTTTGCATTACCTTTGCACTGTCAAAAAGAGGAAGGGCGCTCAGATGACAGATAACCAAACAGCCCTTGATGAGTTAATGATGACTTTTTTCGTTCGGAGTTTTGCATATATGCAGTTTTATTCGTACTTTTGCAAGCAAAGAATAGAAAACGTAAGGATGAAGAAAAGAACGATTCTTCAGGCATTGGCCATCGCTTTGCTGGTGCTTTTTATCGGAGGAGTGAATGTCGTATCGCTGACCATCGTGCTCGTCGGTGAGTTCCTTCTTGCCGTCTATGCTTACAAACAGAAGGTGAAGCAAGAGGACAGAACGGAGGAACCGCTGACTCCTGCCCTTGAGCTGCTCGATCTGCATGGTGATCCCGATGACATCATCCTGTTGGATGCGGTGCGGGGAAACGAGCTCGACCATCAGATCTTGGTCTATCAGGAACAGCGGTGCTTCGTCATCGAAGGGCGGCCCCTGCGCTGGCAGGACATCAAGAGTGTGACGTTCAACAACAAAGCCACTCCTTACGAGATCCCATCCTATCAGGTTGTCATCGCCACGACCCTGCGCGATCATCCTTTCATCCACCTCAGTGTGGGACAGGACATCAACTGGGCACGTGACATTGTGATGGAGATGGAAAAGTGGCTTGTAGGAGAGGAGAAGGACAAGAGATGAAGAAGGTGCTGACGATCATATCCTTGCTGCTTCTCGCTACGACGTTGATGGCACGTGATACCGACAGGGTGAGGTTCCCTGGTGGGAAATGCTACATGCTGCGGGTGGAGCTGAGCGACAAGCAGGGAACGGCCTTCAGTCTTGACCATCCCGAGGACTTCCTCTCACAGCGGGCTATCGAACGCAGACTGCGACAGCGGTTAGTCCTCGACAGTACCGACCTGCCCCTCAGCGACCGTTATGTGGAGGCCGTGGAGGCCACGGGGGTGGAAACGATTGTCAAGAGCAAATGGAACAATACGATGCTGGTACGGACCCGTAAGCTCGATGTGATGAAAACCCTTTCGCGACTGCCTTTTGTGACCCATGTGACGAAGGTGTGGACGTCTCCCGACTCAATAGAACGCCGTAAACCGCGTCCGCACTACCGTACCACGTTCAATAAATGGGATAATCTCGACCAGAACCCCGAGGGAGTTACCTATGGTCAGTTGGAGATGCTCGGAGGCAACAGACTGCATCAGCAGGGCTATCGGGGACGCGGGATGGTGATTGCCGTGCTCGACGGCGGCTTCATGAATGCCGATGTGATCCCCGTGCTGACCAGGATCCGTCTGCTGGGATCCGTTGACTTCACCCTCGAGGTGAACAGGGAGAGTATCTACAACGGTATCGACCACGGTACGATGGTGCTCTCGACGATGGCTGCCTATGAGCCTGGGATGTTTGTCGGTACGGCACCGGATGCCGGCTACTGGCTGCTGCGCTGTGAGGATACGCAGACAGAACAGATGGCGGAGGAAGACTATTGGGCTGCTGCCGTGGAGTTTGCCGACAGTGCGGGCGTGGATGTGATCAACAGCTCGCTGGGATACCATCATTTCGACGACCCCTCACAGAACTACCGGTATTGTCAGCTGGACGGTTGCTCCACTCTGATCTCACGTACCGCCTCCATGGTGGCACAGAAGGGGATGATCCTGGTGAACAGTGCCGGCAACGATGGCATGGGCACGTGGAAGAAGATCAATGTGCCGGCCGATGCCAAGGATATCATCACGGTAGGGGCGGTGAGTGCCAACAGGGAGAACGCTGCCTTCAGCGGTATCGGTCCGACGGCTGACGGAAGGGTGAAACCTGATGTGATGGCATTGGGAAGTCCTACGTCGGTGATCACCGGTCGGGGGGTGATCAGCAAGGATATCGGTACCTCGTTCTCGGCTCCCTTGGTCACGGGCATGATCGCCTGTCTGTGGCAGGCCTTCCCCCATAAGACGGCCTTGGAGGTGATGGACATGGTGAGGCAGAGCGGTGATAACGTGGAATGCCCCGACAATATCTTTGGCTACGGCATCCCGAATTTCTGGAAGGCGTATCAAAGGATGAAGGATGAAGGATGAAAGGATGAAGGATGAGGGATGAGGGATGAAGGATGAAGGATGAGAGATGAAAGATGAAAGATGAAGGATGAAAGATGAAGGATGAACAAGACACTGACACTATATGAACTCAACTCACTGGTACGTGAGACCATCGAGCTGGAACTCAACCATGAATACTGGGTGGAGGCGGAGATCTCGGAGGCTCGCGAGGTGAGAGGTCATTGCTACCTGCAGCTGGTGCAGTATGACGATGGCGGAACTGCCAATGGCAATGACTCCCGGAACCGTTTCACACAGCGCAGGACACCCGTTGCACAGGCTGCTGCCAAATGCTGGCAGTCGTCGTGGCAGCTGATCCGTCCTCATTTCGAGCGGGTGACGGGACAGCAACTCCATGCTGGCATGAAAGTGCTGCTGAAGGTGTATGCGCAGTTCCACGAGACCTACGGCTTCTCTTGGATCATCACGGATATCGACCCTACCTATACCATGGGCGATATGGCGCGTAAGCGACAGGAGATTATCCGGACGCTGAAGGAAGAAGGGGTGTTTGACCTGAACAAGGAGCTCGCGCTCCCGATGTTCGCCCAGCGCATCGCTGTGGTGAGCAGTGAGAATGCGGCAGGCTATGGTGACTTCGTGAACCAGCTGGAACAGAACGAATATGGCTTCCGCTTCCAGACGCGCCTCTTCCCCGCTGTGATGCAGGGGGAACAGGTGGAGACGAGCATCATTGCGGCACTCGACAGAATCAACCAGCATGTCGATGACTTCGATTGTGTGGTGATCATCCGTGGTGGCGGTGCCACAGCAGATCTTTCGGGCTTCGACACCCTGGCTCTGGCAGAGAACGTGGCGAACTTCCCCCTGCCTGTGATTACGGGTATCGGTCATGAGCGTGATGAAAGTATCCTGGACATGATCTCCCATACCCGTGTGAAGACACCCACGGCAGCGGCGGCCTTCCTGGTGAGTCATCTGAAGGAGGTGTACGACCGGTTGGTGACAGCCCAGCAGGTGATCATCTCAACGGTGCGCAACAGGATGGAGGTGGAGAAGATGCGCATGGCCCGTCTGGCCGCCCATCTCCCTGCACTCTTCTCGTTGGTGAGAACACGTCAGGAGGCTCATCTGACCCATCTGGAACAGCAATTGCTGAACATGATCAGGCGACAGATAGACATGGGGCGCAACAAGGTGGAACGGCAGGAAGAACAGCTGAGCCGGTGCTGCGAACGGAAGATGCTGAAGGAGCACCATCGGATGGAACTGCTCTCACGGCGGATGGAAGCGGTGGACCCCAAGCGCCTGCTGCAACGGGGATACAGTATTACCTTATATCATGGCAGGAGCGTGCGCGATGTGCACCAACTGAGTCCTGGTGATGAGATAGAAACCCGACTGGAGAACGGTAGCCTGGTATCGGTAGTGAAATAAGAGAAGAGTATAACAGAATAAAGAGGATGGAAAAGGAGATGAAATACGAGGAGGCGATGCGCCAGATAGAGCTTATCGTCGCAAAAATGGAGAATGATGAACTCGACATCGATGAGATGAGCGAGCAGTTGAAAACAGCTCAGCAGCTCATCAAGCTCTGCAAGGACAAACTGACCAAGACAGAGACGGAAATCCAGAAGATATTGTCGGAAGACGAGTAGTCAGAGACAAGGTGATTGGGGGATGCCAAGGTATGGTTTTCCCCATAAACTGACAAGAAAAAGGCACGGAAAGTGTTTTTTCGTTAATTATTGTTGCTTAAAAGCAGGAATTTGATTACTTTTGCAAGCAAATTAAGAACGATTATCATTCAAATGACAATAGCAAAATGAAGAATTTAGATTGGTCGAGTCTGTCGTTCGGTTATATGCCGACTGACTACAATGTTCGCTGTTACTATCGCGATGGAAAATGGGGCGAGATCGAAGTCTGCTCCGATGAGTATCTGAAACTCCACATGGCAGCAACCTGTCTGCACTATGGACAGGAGGCTTTCGAGGGACTGAAAGCTTATCGTTGTCCTGACGGAAAGGTGCGTGTGTTCCGTATGGAAGAGAACGCTGCCCGTTTGCAGAGCACCTGCCGTGGCATCATGATGCCGGAGGTTTCCACAGAGCTGTTCTGTGAGATGGTGAAGAAGGTGGTACGACTGAACCAGGAATGGATCCCCACCTACGAGAGCGGAGCTACCCTTTATATCCGTCCGCTGCTCATCGGTACCAGTGCGCAGGTAGGCGTTCATCCCGCCAAGGAATACTGCTTCCTGATCTTCGTCACACCGGTAGGTCCTTATTTCAAAGGTGGCTTCTCCAGCAATCCCTATGTGATTGTTCGCGACTACGACCGCTCTGCTCCTTTAGGAACAGGTAAATATAAGGTGGGTGGTAACTATGCCGCCAGCTTGTTCGCCAATAACCTGGCACATGAGAAAGGCTATGCCTGCGAGTTCTACCTCGATGCCAAGGAGAAGAAATACATTGACGAGTGCGGTGCTGCCAATTTCTTCGGCATCAAAGACAATACCTATATTACGCCGAAGTCAACCAGTATCCTGCCGAGTATCACCAACAAGAGTCTGATGCAGGTGGCAGAGGACTTGGGAATGAAGGTGGAACGCCGTCCCATTCCCGAGGAGGAGCTGGAGACCTTCGAGGAGGCTGGTGCCTGCGGTACAGCCGCTGTGATCAGTCCGATCTCCTATATCGACGACCTGGATACGGGCAAGCGTTATGACTTCGGTGACAAACCGGGTCCGATGTCCAAGAAGCTCTTCGATACCCTCCGTGGTATTCAGTACGGTACCATCGAAGACAAACACGGGTGGACAACGGTGGTTATCGATTAAACCATAGGAAGAGGGCGCTGAAAAGTGCCCTCTTTTACTTTTGTGTAATCTTTTTCCCCCCTTGTGTAATCAAATGTAATGATTTCTTTGGAGCGTATTCTGCTTTTCCCTACTTTTGCCGACGGAAACAGCGAGATCCGGACTCGTCACGTTACCTCCTGCGGATAGTCCGTGGGGAATCTCTAACTAAAAACAAATAGAAAATGAAAAAGACAATTCTGATGGTCATCGCAGCCTGTATGATGGCACTGGGTGCCCAGGCGCAAGCAAAGAAGGGAACCCCTGTACCTGACGAGGCATTCGATGTGGTGGAAGTGATGCCGGTGTATCCTGGTGGTATGGAGGGACTGATCAAATACCTGTCCGAGAACATTTCCTATCCGAAGGATGCCAAGGAGCAGAAGATCAGCGGCAGGGTTCTCATCACCTTCGTCATTGAGAAGGACGGCTCCGTAACCGAAGTAACGACGGTCAAGTCGGTGTTCCCCTCATTGGACGAAGAAGCCGTCCGCGTGGTGAAAGGGATGCCGAATTGGAAACCTGGCATGCAGAAAGGTAAGGCGGTACGTGTGAAATACACCCTTCCCATTTCTTTTAGTCTGGATTGACGGGTACAGGACCGACGTTCCTGTCTCGGAAAAGAACTTGATGTAATGAAATACCATTCAGTCATTACACTTCTGATGATTCTCGTATTGTCGGGGTGTTCCCAGGAACATTCCGACAACTACGCCCTTTTGTTACAGGCGGAAACGATCATGGATCAGGATCCCAATCAAGCGTTGCAGCTTATCTATTCCATGGAGTTTGCCCAGGAAGAGCACCCCATGGGCTATATGGGGAATATGGAAAAGACGAGTCTGGAGACGAAAGAGGATATTGCTCTCTTCGGACTCCTCTATACCACCGCCATACATAAGATAGGACTGGAGATCCGCAATGATTCCCTGATCACCAACAGCGTGGACTATTATCGTCAGCATCACGATGAGATACACTTGGCCAAAGCATTGCTCCATCTCGGTATCACCCATCAGAGCAACAACCGCTGGAAGGATGCGGTGGCATGTCTGAAACAGGCGGAGGAGATGGCATCCGACATCAACGACGAGGTGTTTCATTATGATGTATATGATGCGATCGGTAACCTGAATGAGGCAGCGAACTGTCATGAGCTGATGCTGGCTCATCATCAGCGGGCCCTGGCATGTGCCACGGAGATGAACAGTCATACAAGGATGGCAGCGAGTCTAAACAAACTGATCCGGGCGCATATCCAGCATGGACGATTGGATAGTGCGAGGGTGTATATCGCACAGGCGAAGCCAATCTTGTCGGATACGGAGGGACAGGTGAAATCCGATCTGCTGGTCAGCTTTGGATGTGAGGCTCTGGAAGAGAGAGACACCGTCAGGGGGAAGAAATATCTTCTGCGGGCCTTGGAGGCGTTTCCCAACGATTATGCTGCCAAACGCATGGGCGACATCATGGAGGCGGAAGGGAATATGAAGGAAGCCACCGACTATTGGTTTGAAGCGTTGAACACCAACCGTGTGCATGTGAAGATCGAGGCGTTTGAGAAACTGGTGCGCTACTACAAGAACCATGAGGAATGGCGGGCTCTCGACCTGAGTGATCATCTGAACCGTCTCTATCAGAACATACGGACGAATGACAAGACAGAGACGATTGCTGCCTTGCAGAAGGAGTATGACAGTCGGGTGGAACATCACCGCTCTGCACGAAGACTGATCCTCCTCTCTGCCGTGATTCTGGTGTTGGTGATAGCCATCGGACTGTTCGTCTATTACCACCGGCGGAAGATGAGGGCATACCAGTTGGTGCAGGACCGTATCCTGGTGTTGCAGAACCAGCTCTCTGAGAAGAAGGAGAAGGAGACGGTAGCTGATGGGCAGCTGATGGATACGCTGCTGAACGACACCACCGTTCATTTCTTCCACAGGATGGCCAATGGGGGAAAGGTGCCGGATAAGGAGCAGTGGAAAGAGCTGTATGAGTTGATACAGCGTGTGCTGCCCGATTTCCTGCCGTCGGTGAATAGGAATGGGTTGCTCTCTGAACGGGATATGCGCATCTGCATGCTGATCAAGCTGCGCTTTGTCCCCACGGAGATCGCCACGCTCATAGGACTGTCACCGCAGTCGGTTACCAACAGTCGTACACGCCTGCTCCAAACCATCTTCGGCGTGAAGGGCGGAGCCAGGGAATTCGATGCGAGAATCCGGCAGCTGAAAGACTGAGATTTGTTGTTTTGGTGGGGAAAGACGGATTAAACATCACCGATATTTGTAATTGTCAAAACTATTCATTACCTTTGCAGTCAAATATTGGCATCTATGGGCAAAGGAAAACTGGCGAAGTTCGCTGACATGGAACGTTATGAGAATGTGTTTCAGTATCCGTTCTCAGTGGTTGATAATGTCCCTTTCGACATGAAAGGACATTGGCGTGAGATGTATTTCCATAACGAAAACCCTATCGTATTGGAACTGGGGTGCGGCAAGGGGGAATATGCCGTGGAACTGGCAAGGCGCTTCCCTGAAAAGAATTTCATTGGAGTAGATATCAAGGGCGCACGGATGTGGACAGGTGCCACACAGGCATTGAACGACGGACTGAAGAATGTGGCCTTCCTGCGTACGAATATCGAGATCATCGACCGTTTCTTCGGTGAGGACGAGGTGCAGGAGATCTGGCTCACCTTCAGCGACCCGCAGATGAAAAACCCACGGAAGCGACTCACCTCCACTTATTTCCTGGAACGCTATCGCCACTTCCTGGTGGATGGAGGTATCCTCCATCTGAAGACTGATTCGAACTTCCTCTTTACCTATACCACCTACCTGGTGGAGAAGAATCAGTTGCCGTTGCTTTCCCGTACGGAGGACCTCTATGGATCAGATGACCGCGACGAGATCGCATCCTCTATCCAGACTTATTATGAGAATATGTGGATTGAACGCGGGTTGAACATCCGGTACATGAAGTTCCTGCTGCCTCGAACAGGTGCGTTGGAGGAGCCGGATGTGGAAATCCCTCTGGATGAGTACCGCAGTTATAAGCGCGATAAGCGGAGTCCCAAGGAAACGGCGAAGTAAGGTGCTTGCCTCACGATCCTTCTTGTCTTCGAGGTCTTGAAGACATGAATCATACGTTATTTGAATAGTGTTATAAAAAAAACGAATATTTCTAAACCACAAAACAATGAAAAAGATTCTTTTATTGATGACTGCAGCCTTGATGACTACCATGAACATCTGGGCGCAGGATGAGGCCAAACCCGTTTATTACACGACCGAGGAACTGCCGAATTTGATCAAATGCCTGCCGCCACCTCCCGCATTTGACAGTCCTGAGTTTGCCAACGACATGATGCGTTATGCATGGGGAAAGCAGCAGCGCATTGACCAGGAGAGGGCAGAGATTGCCAAGGGCGATGCCATCTGGGATCCCATCGATGCCTTGTTCCATCAGTTTGCTGTACCTTTCGGCTTGGAGGTAACACCCGAGGGCACCCCTGAGATCTACAAACTGCTCACCACTGCCATCTACACCACCGACCAGATGCGTGTGGCACCGAAGGCTTTCTATCACCGTCAGCGTCCCTTCGAGCGTTTCGAAGATGCGATGCTTACGGGTGAGGAAGATGATTTGCGCGGTGAGGGCAGCTATCCCTCAGGACACACCATGCGTGGTCAGATGTGTGCTTTGCTGATGTCACAGATTGCTCCGCAGCAGACGGATACCCTCTTCTATCGTGCTTATATCTACGGACAGAGTCGCGTCATCGCCGGTGCTCACTGGCAGAGTGATGTGGATGCCAGTCGTGTGGGTGCCAGCATCGGTTTCTGCGCCCTCCAGGGCAGTGAGGCCTTCCGTGAGCAGATGAAGAAGGCACAGGCTGAATATGCCGAGAAGGTAAGTCAGGGCACAGGTGTACGTAAAGCCGTCATCGTGGAGCATCCTGCATCTGCTCGTGCTTACGGGGTTGATGGCGTTTCTGCCAACGAAGCAACCCGTGGGGTCTTGATTTCGAATGGTCAGAAATTCGTTAAGAAGTAAAGCTACCTAAGGGATAGTACTCCTTTCCGAATACTTTGGCGACAGCCTCGTAGGTAATCTTTCCATCCACGATATTGACTCCCTTCCGAAGGGCTTCATCATCGGCGCATGCCTTTTCCCATCCCTTGTCTGCCAGTGCCAGAGCATAGCGCAATGTGGCATTGGTGAGGGCAACGGTGGAGGTGTTGGGTACGGCGCCGGGGATGTTCGCCACGGCATAGTGAACGATACCGTCAACGGTATAGACGGGATCACTGTGCTTGGTGGGGTGGGAGGTCTCGAAGCATCCGCCTTGGTCAATGGCCACGTCAACGAGTACCGTACCGGGTTCCATCAGTTTCAGCATGTCCTTTGTTATCAGGTGAGGTGTGGCATCACCGGGAATCAGTACGGAACCAATGACGATATCAACGGTGGGCAGCTCCTGACGGATGTTGTGCTCTGTAGAATAGAGGGTATGCACCTGTGGCATATCGGCAGCCAGTCGTTTTAGACGGGGCAGGGAGATATCGGTGATGGTGACATCCGCTCCCATGCCGATGGCGATGCGGGCAGCAGCCTCACCCACGGTACCGCCGCCGAGGACGAGTACTTTAGCGGGTTTGACACCGGGAACACCGGCCATGAGCTTTCCTTTGCCTCCTTGTGTCTTCTGCAGGTAGTAGGCACCGTTCTGGGTGGCCATGCGTCCTGCCACCTCACTCATGGGAATCAGCAGGGGAAGGGACCTGTCTTTCATCTCTACTGTCTCATAGGCAATACAGGTGGCACCACTTGCCAGCATGGCTTCTGTGAGCTCACGTTCGCAGGCGAAATGGAAGTAAGTGAACAAGACCTGTCCTTTTCGAACTAAAGGATATTCGGGAGCGATGGGCTCCTTTACCTTCACAATCAAATCTGCCGTGGCATAGATCTCCTCTATGGTACCAAGGATGGTGGCGCCAACAGTCTGATACTGTTCATCACGAAATCCGCTGCCTTCGCCGGCAGTGTGCTGCACAAACACCTCATGCCCGTGCTTTACCAGTTCTGCTACTCCGGCGGGGGTCATGCCTACACGATTCTCATTGTCTTTGATCTCTTTGGGAATTCCTACTTTCATAAGCGTGTTATTTAGGGTTAGTAGTTACATCGGCAAAGTTACGTAGTTACTTCACGATTGCCATCGCAAAGATACAAAAAAAATGGATACGTTGTTTCGCATCGTATCCATTTTTTTGTTAATTAATGAAAGAAGGGTAGGATCAGCTTCACTCCGATGTTCCGTCCCATATTATAGACGCCCCTCTGTCCTGTCACCATGTTCTCTTCCGCATACTTCAGACGACTCAAGTGGTTTTGGTAGGCACGGTCGAAGATGTTGTTGGCAAAGAGATACAAGGAGGCTACTTTCCGTCCGTGGTGCAGGAAATCTGTTCCCGCAGAGAGATTAAATAAGGTATAGGACGGGGTGGGGGTCTCGGTATCGTAGGCTGCCATGACATGATCCTGCTTCAGGTTACAGTCCATCTCAATACTCGCATAGGTATTGTTGAGCACCTTCCCATCACGGATGAAATCGTATCGGAGGGTGGACAGCCAGCGCGGTGCAGGTGTGAAGGGCAGATACTTGCTCTCGGCAGTCTGGTGCATCTGCACGCTGTTGACATAGGAGAAGGTGTTCTCGAAATGGAGCCTTTCCACAGGATGGAAATCCACCACCACCTCCCCGCCGATGATGCGGGCATCACCAGAGGTATATTGGTAAACAGGAACATCGTCGATGATCTCATTGCCTTTCCGCTGCAGGAAGATATAATGACTGATGCGGTTGGCAAAGAGAGAGACCTGGGTGGAGAAGATTTCTGAGGAGTAGTCGAAACCGGCATCCAACTGCCAGCTCTGCTCTGCTTGGAGATGCGAGTTCCCTACCTCATAGCGCAAGGTCCCTTCATGTTCTCCGTTGCTTCCCAGCTCACTCATATTGGGAGCGCGGAAACCCCGTGACAGATTGATGCGGACATTCGTCTGGTCGTTGATGTTGTAGATCGCTCCGATGCTCCCCGTGACTCCGTTAAAGGTGCGGGAGAACTGTGTGAAGCGTTCCTCTCCGTCGTCTGTCAGGGCATGACTGTGCAGATGACGACGGTCGTACCTGACACCTGCGCTCACATGCCAGTTTCCAAAAGAACGGCATGTGGTGGCAAAGACACCGATATCAAAGAGGTTATAGGCTGGAATCAGGAACTCATCACCGAGGTTTTCCGACCGTTGGTACATACCGTTGATACCGGCAGCACTCTTCCAGCCGTTCCAGACAGGTGACTGATAGTGAAAATCATAGTTGACGGTGTGGAGCTTGAAGTCAAGACCGCTCTCCTCGGCACTCTCCTCATATTCCTCACGACGGTTCTGCTGATAGCCGACAAGCATCTTCAGAGAACCGTTTCCCAGCAGGAGGGAGTTGTCCCATACCGCCTTGTAATGATGTATCTGCTGGAAGGGGAGCATCTTCCCGTAGCTCTTGCCGTCATCATCCGAAACCAGTTTTCCTGTGTCCTCATCCCTCTCTCCTTCCACAATGCCGGGTGTCAGATGGTAGTAGGACAGTTTAAGATGGGAGTATCCCCAGAAACGGTTGATGCCCAGCATGCCGGTGAATGCCCTTTCACGGAAACGACTGTTGGGCACATATCCGTCATATTTGTTCTGGTAGTCGTGGGTCATCTTCTCACTCCATCGCCAGTTCCATACCAGTCCGCCCTGATTCCCTGCATGGTTGAGGGAGTAGTCGAAGAGTCCGTTGTTCGTCTGGTATTCAGAGCTGACTTCTCCTGCCATGGTACCTTTGGGCATGACAGGTTCATCGTGGAAGATCAGTACTCCTGCCATGGCATCGGAACCATAGACCAGACTTGCCGGTCCTTTCAGGATCTCTACTGAATGGACGCTCTGGGCATCGATCTCAATGCCGTGCTCATCACCCCATTGCTGTCCTTCTTGGCGGATCCCGTCGTTCACCACGAGAATGCGGTTGAATCCTAATCCGCGGATGACGGGTTTGGAGATGCCACTGCCGGTGGTGATCTGCGATACGCCTGGCTGTTTGGCTAATGCATCGATGATATTGGTGGAAGGTGTGGACTGGAGGTCTCGTGGAGAGACGATGGCAACGGGGGAGGGGGAGTTCTTGAGCAACTCCGTTCCCGTGAGTCCTGTTACCACCACTTCATTGATCATGGCATTGGCTTCTTTCAGTACGAAATCCATCCGATGAACCGTGCGCAGGTTGATGGTATGGATCACCGTCTGGTGTCCTACATAGCTCACTTGTATGGTGGTGCTGATGGCGGGGAGCCCTGTAATTGCGTACTCTCCGTTCTCATTGGTGATCGTTCCTTCCTTCAGTTCTGGAAAATAGATGCTGACGCCGATCAGGGGCATCTTGTCGATGTCATCGGTAACCTTGCCCGATAACGAAGCCTTGCCTACTGCTGTATCTGCCCATCCACAGGTGCATATACAGAGTAGCAAAGCGATGATATGTAATTTCTTCATTGCTTCTTCTATTGTTTAACTTCACAGCTCTCATGCCCCATTCCTCGGAAACGGGTATGTGAAGCTGTTGAAAAATGAGTCTTCTTACATTAAAAAATCATAGAAGAAGGTGGGGCGCGAAGCATGATGCAAGGGGCCTGCCTTGCAACGATCGTACCCATGACGGTACGGCAGGATACCTTGCGGATGAAGGAATAACAGGTGAAACCAAGAAGTGTTGGTAATAAATAAGGTAGGCCACTGAACTGGCACAGCAGACAGTCATCTACTGAAATGGTGTGCGAGGAAAGATGTCCTCCATGAGGAACATGATGGATACATTCCACACAGCTGTCCCCTTCCATTGCATCTGTCTGATGCCTGTGCAAGGAAGTGGCAATGAGCATCGGAATGAACACTGCCAATAGGATCTGCGCAAAGAGCTGCTTGCGCTGCTTAATGGGAAATCGTATCATTTCGATCTGCAAAGGTACGAATAAGTGAGCAAAAAGCCAAATATAGATGGGTGAAATGATACAATACTATAGCAAACGGGTGATTTGACGGTCTGTGGCCTCAGGTAAAAGATGCTTGAAATGTGACTTGATCCGCTCGTACGACTCCTCGGCACTCCGAGCACACTGACAAGCCTGTCTGCCTAAGAGTTGTTCGGGCAATGCCAGTAGTGACCATCCCCAGCCATACTCCCTGTCGTGCTTGTCGCGGGGATAGATGAAATCTTCCGTCACGATACGGCAGTCCATCTGCAAGCGAGTGATGTAGTTGTCGAATCTACTGCGCATCTTCGGTCCTGTGAACCCGCAGGCGGCACGGAGCTCACGGGTGATCATACTGCCTCGTTCCTGTAGCGTGAAAAGGATGGTCTCTTCGATGCTGCCGCTCTCGGGTTCCACGCTCCTGCTCCTTCGGTAGTTACAGAAATCGGGCCACCATTCCTTACTGATAAAGCCTGCCTTGCCTGCAAAGAACTTACCATACACACAGTTGCCTTCGGTGATGATCTCACTCTTCCATTTCCACAACGGCCAGTCCCACCCTCCGTCAGGGAGTATCACATATCGGCAGTCGTCAGCCACTACGGCTTCTGCGGAAAAACCGCGAATGTCTCCTTCCAACAGGGGAAGGAACCCTACTTGTTGGATGAATGTGATCAACTGTGCCGCTGTATAAATCTCTGAGGTCTTCATCATCTCTTGGAATCTGCTGCAAAAGTAGTTCTTTTTGAAGAGATAGAAAAACTTTCTGATGATTATTTGCATCGAGGAAAAAAACAAATGAATTTTGTCCTGCACTCGTTTTTTCGTAACTTTGCGATAAAATCGTGAAGTTACAATGCACTCGGCATAAAAAACAAATAAATTTGTTTTGTTCTGCACTCGTTTTTTCGTAACTTTGTACTCAAAAACAGAAAAGATGGTATTGTTTCCTAAAATGATCATGGATGCGCTGGCAACAGTGACGTATGCCGGCACGAAGAAGAATCTCGTAGAGAGTGGTATGGTGACTGACACCCCAGCGGTGGCTGCTCCCCAGCTTATTGGCGAGCCGTGGAAAGTGAAGGTGGTACTGGAATTCCCACGTGACACCGATCCGTTTTTGAAGTCAACGGTGAAGGCTGCTGAGGCTGCCATCAAGTATCACTGTAAGAAAGCTTTCTCCGAGTCTGGGGATGCTGACTCTTCCAACGATGTTGATGTGGAAATCATCACGGAGTTCAAGAGTAAACCTCGTCCGGAGGTGGGTGCCATGCTGCCGGGGGTGAAGAACATTATTGCCGTGAGCAGTGGCAAAGGAGGCGTGGGAAAGAGTACGGTTTCTGCCAATCTTGCCATTGCCCTGGCCCGTTTGGGATATAAGGTAGGACTGCTGGATACGGATATCTTCGGTCCGTCGATGCCGAAAATGTTCGGGGTAGAGGATGAGCGTCCCTATGCTGTCCATGTGGATGGACGTGATCTGATCGAGCCTATTGAGAAATATGGCGTGAAACTGTTGAGTATCGGCTTCTTCGTGGATCCCAAGACGGCTACGTTATGGCGTGGAGGTATGGCAACGAATGCCTTGAAACAACTGATTGCCGATGCAAACTGGGGGGAGCTCGACTATTTCATCCTTGATACACCACCGGGAACATCAGACATCCATCTTACCTTATTACAGACATTGGCCATTACGGGTGCCGTCATCGTTTCTACTCCGCAGCAGGTAGCACTCGCCGATGCCCGCAAGGGGGTGGATATGTACCGCAACGAGAAAGTGAACGTGCCCATTCTCGGACTCATCGAGAACATGGCATGGTTCACACCTGCTGAACTGCCGGAGAACAAATATTACCTTTTCGGTAAGGAGGGATGTAAGAAACTGGCAGAAGAACTGAAGGTTCCCCTGCTGGCACAGATTCCCATCGTACAGAGTATCTGTGAGAGTGGGGATCAAGGGAAACCTGCCGCCTTGACCAGTGAGACGATGACAGGTGTTGCCTTCATCAACCTGGCACAGGCCGTGGTCACCGTGACGAATAGAAGAAACAAAGAAATGGCGGCCACGAAGATAGTAGGAGTGAAATCATAAATTCATCTCTTTCTTGCTCTTTGCCGCTTGTGCCCGTTCCTTCATATAGTTCAGTCGTTCAAGGGCACGACGACGGGTATGGATGATCTGATAACGATAAACGGCGCAGGTGGCGAAGAAATAGACAACCACCTGAATCCAGAGGGCCTCGTATTCCACACGGATATCCTGTAGGGTGGCACCCATGCTGTTCAGACGGACAAAGGCCCGTACGCCGAAGGTACTGGGAAAGAGCCAGGAGAAGCCCTGCCAGTAGCCGGGGATGTTACTCTGTGGCCATGACACACCACTGAGGAACAATAGGGGAATGGTGGCAAAGACTACCAACAGCATCACATTCTCCCGATAACGCAAGATACAGCTGACGAACATACCGAAGAAAATGCACGCCAGGAGATAGGGGAGCATCAGACCGATGAGATCGGATACCCGGAACAAAGACGTGAAATGGAACAGCTTGGGAATGACCAGCGTGAGATAGGCGGTCATCACCACATAGATCATGAAATAACACATCGTCTTGCCGAAGACAATACGGAACAGACCATTGTAATGCCTGCTGATAGGTATCAGATCCTGGTAGCGGTTGTTCTCACGGGCCGTTCCTGCAGAAAGACCGATACCCAATACCAATGTCTGCTGGATAATCAGCATCAACACGGCAGGGATGATAAAACTGCCATATCCTCCTGCAGGGTTGAAAATCTGTACTTCATCGAATGCCAAAGGCTGTGAGGTAATCTGATCCTCACGGTCGGTGGCGTTCCCGCTGAGGGAGATCTGGATCTTTTCGTTGAGGTCGGTGGCTATCGTCTGGGCTGTCTGGTATATCGCCTTATAGGTGAGCATCAGACTCATGTCGCAATAGACGCTGATGCTCGACTGTTCCATGCGGTTCAGGCGTTCGGCGAAATCTGCAGGAATGAAAACAATGCCACTCACCACCTGTTTTTGCACGAGATCCTTGGCCTCGTCCATATCGTTGCACTTATATGCCACCTCCACATCGGGAGAGGCATTGTACTCACGGATATACTGTCTGCTGAGCTGCGAATGACTCATATCAACAATGGCCACGGGCACCTCACGCACCACTTCGTTGTTATAAGCCCAGGAGTAGAGAAGGGGATAGAAGATAGGGACAAGGATAAAGAAGATCAGCACACCCTCATCCTTGATGGTGGCCTTCATCTCCTTTGCCCAGATGTAACAGGCATCGTGAATGCCTTCATTAATCTGTCCTAATAATCCTTTCTCTTTATCCATACTAATCTTTGAACTTTGAACTTTGAACTTTGAACTTTATGATTTCTCCTGTCTCCTGTCTCCTGTCTCCTTCCTCCTCCCTCCCTTTGGGGGCTGGGGTGAGCTCCTATGGTATATAGACATATTCCAACATCGCCTTCCTGATGGTCCGCATCACAAAGAGCGGCAGACAGATGAAAATGCCCAGTGACATGAAGTTAAACCAGGCGATATGCCAGGGATAGCCGTTGAACAGGCACATCTGATAAATCATGTAGTAATGACGCAAAGGGAATAACTGCGCCAATGTCTGGATGGCTCCGTCCATGGCAAAGACAGGGAAGGTGAAACCGCTGGTGGTGAAACTCAGCACTGCCCAGAGGGAGCAGATACTCATCGACATACGGAGCGAGGGCATCAGACCGAAAGCGAACACCCCGAAACACTGTGATGACAATACAGCAAGCAGTCCTAACAGTAACATCATCCATACGCTACCCTGATGGGGAAAAGCCAAATGACCGAACAGATACCACATGAACCCGTACATGATACAGAGGAAGATCAGGGTATGAGGGAGCAACTTACCCATCAAGGCGACATGGATATCGTTGCCTGCCAGTTTCATCAGCTGTCGCGAACGCTTGAACTTCAGCTCCGTACCGATGGAGTAGGCGGTGATGAGGAAGATGAAGAGCATCAGGATACCCGGAATGAGCATCGTGCTGAGATAGACATTGTAATTAATCCAGGGGTTGTTCACGGGGTGCAGGTCGATGACGATCGGTTGCAGGAAGGTCTGAATCTGCTCTGGGGTGTATCCCCTTGCCCGCATGGTTGCCTGTCCTACTGCCGCAGAGCCCAGTGTACTGATGGTTTTCAAGTCACGGTAGAGGAGGGCTCCTGTCGTGATAGACGTACTGCTATAATAGAACGAGATCTTGGGCTGACGGGAAGAGAGAAGTCCGTTGGCCGTTCCATTGGGTATGTAGAGAAAGGCATAGATCTTGTTCTGCTGGATGGCACGTCGGGCATCGCTCATACTGGGGTAGTGGGCGACGACCTTACTGGTTTGAAAAGCGTCTAACTTGCGGATCAGACTGCGGGAAGTGGCACTGTTGTCGAGATCCACCACACCTACGGGCATCTCCACAGGTTGTCCGTCGTCCATGATACTGGTGAAAAACAGAATGACAGCAATAGGGAACACCACCATGCAAAACACATAGATAGGGTTGGAGACCAGTATGCCACACTCACGGCGGGAAATACTGAGTATTCTATTGAAAAATTCGGATAACCTCACCTTCTCAGCTCCTTCGTGTTCCTCTTCTGAGATCCTCTATTCGCTTTTTACATTTTTGATGATGAGTGACATGCCTGGGCGCAGTCCCTCGAACTTCTCCACAGGACGGGCCTTCACCTCAAAGGTCTTCAGGTCGTATTGACCATTGGCTTTGGTGGCTTTCCATACAGCATAGGAACCTTGGTCCTTCACATAGTAGACCTTCATCTTCAATTCCTTCTTGAAAGCAGGACTGAAGGCTGTAAGCACCGTACCAACAGTCATGCCGTTCAGCTGATCTTCACGCACATTGAAGGTTCCCCACATATCGTTCATCATGGCGATGCTCATGATGGGAGAGCCTGTGCCAACCAACTCACCTTCCTTGGGATAGACATCGCTCACTTCTCCCTCCACGGTAGCTACCTGGACGGTTTCGTGGATGTAGGAGTTGACTTCGGCAACGGCACCACGGGCACGTCTCACCTGGGCAGCGGCGGCAGCCTTCTCCTCGGCACGCGCACCCTCCACAGCCATGTCGTACTGGCTCTTAGCGGCTTTCTCCTGTGCCTCACTGGCTTTGTATTGTGCAAAGACCTCATCACGTTTCTGGGCTGTCAGCACACCTTCATCGAAGAGGCGCTGCACACGCTCGTAGCTTTTCTTGGTTACATCGGCGGCTGCCTTGGCTTGCTGCCATAACTGATAAGCTGCCTGAACCTGCTGCTTGCGAGCACCGCGCTGGGCCATCTCACTCATGGCGGAAGCTGCATCCTCCGCACTTTGTGCCTGCGTCTTCTTGGCTTCCACTTCAGGCGCATCCAGAATAGCCAGGGTGTCGCCTACATGAACGAAGTCACCTTCCTGGACACGCAGTTCCAGAATGCGTCCGGGCACCTTGCTGGACACACGGTATTCAGACACTTCCACCTCACCTTGGATCTCATCGGTGGTATGGTCGAGGGTAAAGAAACCAATGAGGGCGACGATGGCTACTACTGCTATAAAACCGATGATGGCAAGCAGGATGTTGTTATGTTGTTGTTTTGCTGACATATCTTTACTTTGAACTTTGAACTTTGAACTTTGAACTTTGATCTTTGAACTTTGAACTTTATGATTACCTTAGACCTTTAATTCTTCAATTTTTCAATTCTTCAATTTTTCAATTTCCAATTCTTACTGAAGAACTCCCAGTGCCTTCTTCAGACCGAGCTGCGACAGACGTAGGTCAATTTCCGCATCAATCTTCTGTGTCTGGGCTTGAAGCCAGGCGGTCTGGGCCTCCATCACTTCTGTGGTGGTCATCACCCCTTCGGCAAAACCTAAGTTTGCACAACGCAGGTTCTCTTCGGCCTTCTCCACATTCTTTAGACTCATGCTGTATTTCTTGTTGGCCTCCTTTACCTTGAACTGACTTTGGTTCACTTGCAGCTCAATCATTTCACTGGCTTCTGCCAACTCCATATTGGCAATGCTGGTGGCTGTCTTGCTCGCCCTGATCTTGTAAGCGCCTTCTTGCCAGCTCCAGATGGGAACGCGTACTAATACACCAATGTTCCACACACCGGAGAATTTCTTTTCGAAGCCGTTATAGACATTGGGATTGGTAATCAGATAGCCACCCGTAAGGGCAACCTGGGGTAAATAGGCGGCACGGAGCAGACGGGTAGATTCTTTGCTGATATCAACCGTCCGCTCTAACATTTCCAACTCATGACGGTTGGCGAGGGCGGTATGGATATCTCCTTGGACATCATCGGTGACAGCTGCCAACTCTGTCTTGTCCTCATCCTCGAGGGTGATCTGACTGTCGATGGGCAGACCACATTGCTGACAGAGCAACATCTTGGCCAAGGTAAGACCGTCCTCGGCTTGTGTGACAGTCATCTCTGCTTCATTCACCTTGACACTGACCTTGAGACCGTCCGCCTTGGTGGCAAAACCCTCTTGGATCATCTTACTCACATCACTGTCTAATTTCTGCACCAGCTGCAGGAAACCGTTGGCGAGTTTGTTCTTCTGATGGAGTGACACGACCAGCCAGTAGGTTTGGTCTATATTGTATAAAGTGTTCTGGATCGTTCCCTTTGTTGACTCAGCCGTAAGCTGCTCCGTCAGCTCCGCAATCTTGTTGGCGGCAGTGATGGCACCACCCATATAGAGAGGCTGGCGCACAAATACTGAGGCTCCCATCATGTTACGGTTGTTGGTGCGGAATGCCTGACGGATCTCAGAGCCTACGCCATTCAGGGCCTCTGCCATAGGACCGACATATTGATTGGCGAGTTGTCCGATGGCCTGAGCTTGTTGGGGGGTAATCAGACCTTGCTGGGCAAGACCCGTCAGTGTTTCTGACATCTTACTGCCCACCTTCGCGCTTAGGTTAGTTCCTAAGTTGTTCAATGCAGCCTTCTGTTCGTCATTCAGCAGTGAGATTTCTTTGCTCATCAGCTCATACCCGCCAACAGCATCCACCTTAGGTAGATACTTGGTACGTAAAGCCTTTCGGGTGTTGGCAGCTACGTCTTGTTTCATGCGTGCTATGCTGAGCTGCTTGTTGTTACGAAGTGCCATCGAACGGCAACTGTCAAGCGAAAGCACCCGCTGGGCTTGAACTCCCACTGGCAAACCTGCAAGCAGGATTCCTAATACGTAATGCCTTAAGAAAAAAATCATATTCATCATTCCATGTTTCTTCGTTCCGTAGATACTGCCTATCCAAAGGTGAAACTCCTTGAGCCGATCATATGACCGTCGGCAAAGATACTTACCTTGTAGGTGCCTTCACTCAGGAACTCGCTGATGTTCCAAAACATGGATACAGGAGTCTCGTTGCCTGTGTATTCCACCTGCTTCTTCATGGAGTATTGCAAAGAACGGTTCTCATAGTTAAAGGTACCGCCATTGGTAAGGACCTGCCCGTTCGGAGTCTGGATACGTACATACAACGTCTTCACACCATTCGACGCGGTGACATTCTTGGCAATGCTGAAGTTCACCTGCAGATTCTTGGCTTTCTCTATCTTCTTCGTGTTCTTACCTTTCTTGTCGTTCAACGACATGGAGATGCCTACAGCGTCCAACTGAGCGGCAATGGCCACCTTCTCAGAAAGGGATGACTTCTCGGTGTTCAGGCTCTCTATACGGCGGGTGGCCTCTTCGTACTGTCCTTTTACACGGGTGTTTTCAGCCGTGAGATTCTGGTTCAGACGGTTCAGGGAGTCGATCTCCAATACATAGCTTCGGATGACGGCACGACAAGTAGCCAGTTCCTTCTTCAACCGCGTGATTTCACGGGCATCGGTGGCACGTACGTTACGCAACTCCTCCAATAACTTTTGGGTCTTCAACTGCTCCTGAGTGAGCTGTTCCACAATGGAGTCGTTGTTGATCTGTGTCTTCATCTCACTATATTGCTGCGCGAACATTTCATATTCGTTCTGCATCTCTTTCTTGTCCAACTCGGCAAGCTCCTGCATGTCTTGATTGACCTTCTTCTGTTCATCAAGACTTATATATAGGTACGCGATGCCGCCAAGCAACAGTAAGCCGACAAGGGCAATGGGTATCCAAATCTTCCTATTCATCTTTACTTTAGTTTGTACAACGACTGCAAAATTAGTCTATTTTGGTTAAATGACAAAGAAAATGACTTCGTTAATCTTGAACCACTTTGATTTTTTAATATTTTTGAGGAAAAAAAGAACAATATTAAGGGATGTGTCACCGGTAAACAGAAAGTCTTATGGTTATCTGTGAAGGAGGAAGATGGAGAGAGTGGGGAAGGAAAGCTTGTTCCATGTGCAATTTAATTAATAATTGTCAAGTATAACATGTGTTTATTTGAATTATTGTTACAAAGCACTTCTCCAGAATCGCTTTTTCTCATTCAACTGGTCATTTAGTCGCAAAATGCCCTGATTTTTGTGTTTTTGTAACTTGTTGATAATGAGGTTAATATAAAATCGCAATACTTTTCAAGAGAAAGGGAAGTCTGATTGGGTTGCAAGTAAAGGCTGTTTTGAATGCAAATAGACTATACTTTGGATGCAATTAGACTATACTTACGATGCAATTAGACTATAATTGCAACGCGAAAACAACGTTTTCACCATCTTAAAACACTGTTTTGGCTGACAAAAACGTTGTTTTGGCACTTCAAAACAATGGTTTTGTACTTCAAAAGTCTATGAATTGCGAAATACAGGTCTAATTCGTAGCAGGGAATACACGATAATGAAGTGTTAAATTTCGACACTTTTATCTTACATTTTTTACAAAGAACTACTTTTGTTTGACCTTGAACATTCCTGTATGGTAACTGAAAATAATCGTTGCAAAATATTTTCGCATAACTTTTTGTAAAGAATTTGCAAGTTTCAAAAATATGTCGTATATTTGTGCTGTCAAACAATTGCCATGAAGAAAAACGGAATCTTATACAGGGTGTTCGACCTTTACTACGACGGGTTCCGCCACATGACCTTGGGGAAAACGCTGTGGGCGGTCATCGCGGTGAAGCTGGTGATCATCTTCCTCGTATTGAAGGTGTTCTTCTTTCCCAACTTCCTAAAGCAACATGCGGAGGAGGGGAGAGAGGCTGATTTCGTGATGGAACAGCTGGAGAGCGTGAATAAATGACAATTCCTCATACTACTACTTAGTTAAACAAAGCGATACTTCGAAGAATAAACTTTAACTTAGATGATATGACAAATGTATTTTTGGAAATCAGTGCCGGTACGATTGACTGGTCAAGAGCGCAGTTCGCATTGTCGGCAATCTATCACTGGCTGTTCGTTCCACTCACACTGGGACTGGCTGTGATCATGGGCATCATGGAGACATGCTACTACCGTACAAAGAAAAGCTTTTGGAAGGATACGGCGAAGTTCTGGCAGAAACTGTTCGGCATCAACTTTGCCATGGGTGTCGCCACGGGTATCATCCTTGAGTTTGAATTCGGTACGAACTGGAGTAATTACTCGTGGTTTGTGGGTGATATCTTCGGAGCACCGCTGGCTATCGAGGGCATCGTGGCGTTTTTCATGGAATCGACCTTCGTGGCGGTGATGTACTTCGGATGGAACAAGGTGTCGAAAGGGTTCCATCTGGCTTCTACATGGCTTACAGGACTGGGTGCCACGATCTCCGCCTGGTGGATTCTCGTGGCAAATGCCTGGATGCAATGTCCCGTAGGGTGTGAGTTCAATCCGGATACCGTGCGCAATGAAATGGTGTCGTTCCTCGATGTGGCCCTGTCACCTTTTGCTGTGGCGAAGTTCTGCCATACGGTGATCTCTTCGTGGATCGTCGGTGCTGTCTTTGTGGTGGCGGTGAGCTGCTGGTATCTAATGAAAAAGCGTGAGACAAAACTGGCCTTGGATAGTATGCGTATCGCTGCTGCCGTGGGATTAATTGCGGCTATCCTGGCGGGGGCAACGGGACATATCTCAGGTGAGCAGGTAGCTGAAAAACAACCGATGAAATTGGCGGCAATGGAAGCGCTCTACAATGGCGGTACTGATCAAAGTCTGACGGCAGTGGCATGGGTGAATCCTTTCCAGCAGCCTGACTATATAACCGACCAAGAACCACCGCTGCGCATCGCCATGCCGTATGCACTCTCCTTTATGGCGACACGTGATTTCCATGGATATGTACCGGGAGTGAACGATCTCTTGAATGGCTATACCAAGCCCGACGGGACCAGGGAACCTTCGGCCGATGAAAAGATCGCCAGTGGAAAAAAAGCCATCGTCGCCTTGGCAGAATACCGGAAGGCAAAGGCTGCAGGTGATGAAGAAACAGCCAAAGTGCAGGCGGATATCGTAGCCGATAACTTCAAGTATTTCGGGTATGGATATATCAAGGACAAAGCAGAACTGGTGCCGTATATCCCGATCAATTTCTGGGCCTTCCGAGTGATGGTGGGACTGGGCTGTCTTTTTATCTTGTTCTTTGCTGTCATCCTCTTGATGGATTGGCGGAAGAAGGACCTTTCGAATTTGCCCAAGTGGCATTATGTGGTGGCTATAGCCTTGGTTCCGCTGGCATATATCGCCAGTGAAAGCGGATGGCTCGTGGCAGAGTTCGGACGACAGCCGTGGACCATTCAGGATATGCTGCCCGTGGGGGCTTCGGTTTCGGATATCGGAGCAGGATCGGTGGCGCTGACCTTCTTCATCTTCCTCTTCTTGTTCACAACGATGCTTGCTGTGGAACTGAGTATTATGTTTAAACAGATTAAGAAAGGACCGGCTCATTCTTAGTCCATTGTTTAATAGGGTATAAACGATAAAATAGCAATAAAGATGGAGTTTTACAATACAAGTATTATTACATACGAGTTCTTACAGAACTATTGGTGGTTTCTCGTATCGCTCCTTGGGGCATTGTTGGTGTTCCTGATGTTCGTACAGGGAGGTAACTCGTTGATATTCAGTTTGGGCCATACAAAAGAAGAACAGAGAATGCTCATCAATAGTACCGGAAGGAAATGGGAACTGACCTTTACCACATTGGTAACATTCGGTGGCGCGTTCTTCGCATCATTCCCATTGTTCTATAGCACAAGCTTCGGAGGGGCTTACTGGCTGTGGATGATTATCTTGTTCTCGTTCGTGCTTCAGGCAGTGAGCTATGAGTTCCAAAATAAACTTGGGAATTTCTTGGGTCCGAAGACATTCCAGTGGTGTCTCATCATCAATGGGATTGTCGGACCGCTTCTCATTGGAGGAGCGGTGGCTACCTTTTTCAATGGATCTAACTTCTTGATTGAAAAGGCTAACTTGGTAGGAGGAATGCAGCCGATCATCAGCAAATGGGCGAATGCCAGCAACGGACTGGATGCTTTGCTCGATCCCTGGAACCTGATGCTGGGCTTCGCAGTGTTCTTCCTGGCTCGTGTACTGGGTCTCTTATATTATATAAATAATGTACGCGATGAGATGATTGGGAAAAGGGCAAGGAAACAACTGGTAGGAAATACGATCACATTCTTGATTTTCTTCTTGGCGTTTGTTGTACGTACACTCCTGAAAGATGGATATGCTTACGATCCTATGACAGGTGTCATAACAATGGAGCCCTTGAAGTATCTGCATAATTTGCTTGATATGTGGTATCTCTTCGTGATCCTGCTCATTGGCGTTGTCTTGGTGCTGTATGGAATCATCCGTACGGTGGCAGATAAGACTTTTATAAAGGGTATTTGGCCAACGGGAATCGGAGTAGTACTGACTGTCCTCGTTCTGCTGCTGATTGCCGGATGGAATCATACTGCTTATTATCCTTCTAATGCGGATCTTCAAAGTAGTCTCACTATCATGAACTCTTGTAGCAGCGAGTTTACGCTGAGGACGATGGCTGTTGTGAGCTTGCTGATACCGTTTGTGCTTGCTTACATAGCTTATGCGTGGTATTCTCTTGATAAAAAGAAAATAGATAAAGCCGAAATTAAGAATGGTGAAGTGTATTAAACTGTTACGGATTCTTTCCTTGTTGCTCGTTGTACTCATGGGGGAAAACTTGTCGGTGAGTGCACAAGAGGTTACACAACAAAAGGTAGTTGTTTTAGAAACAGATAGCGGTCGTATTTGTATAGCTCTCTATAATGAAACACCTCTCCATCGGGATAATTTTGTTAAATTGGTGAAGGAGGGCTTCTACGATGGACTTTTGTTCCACCGGGTGATAGAGAACTTTATGATCCAAACGGGTGATAGCCTAAGCAGACATGCGACAGAAGGACAGTTGCTGGGAGACGGGAGTTACGAAAAGTACAAAATTCCAGCGGAGATCCATTTCCCCAAAATCTTTCATAAAAAGGGATGTGTCGCCGCTGCTCGTGAAGGAGACGATGTAAATCCCCATCGGGAATCATCCATGTGCCAGTTCTATATTGTATGGGGGAAAAGATATAACGGTAACATGATGGATGACGTGGAAGAACGAATTATCCGGAATACTGGTGAAACGGTTTCTTTTCCTGAAGAGGTGAGAGAGGCCTATTATAAATATGGTGGTACACCTCATCTGGATAATCAATACACAGTGTTTGGTGAAGTGAAAGAGGGTCTTGAAGTGGTAGAGAAAATAATGAAAGCAGAAACCGATTCCAATGACCGTCCTCTAAAAGATATTAGAATTCTACGGGCTTATATGGCAGATGAGTGAGTCTTTTCTTGATTTGTGTCAAGAAAGATGAAAATTTTGTATTTTGCTGAAAAATAATCGGTAAAATATTTGGTGGGTATTGTTTTTTGACGT
>OCTX012288706.1_pt1 | contig 96050 bp, 80 predicted proteins | sample 1539691 | NCBI WGS metagenome assembly OCTX01 (sample SAMN02144231, study PRJEB22623) | gut metagenome | biome: sheep rumen | host: Ovis aries | place: New Zealand
GCCAGGGTTAAGGATTAAAGTATCAAACAAGCATTCAACCTATGGCAGGGTTAAAGTAAAATCCATTCAACTTTTTTTAGGGAAGTACACATTTAAAAGGCGGTCATTTTGGTCATTTGGTCATTTGGTCAAAATCGTTTTCTGGTTGTCAAAATCCTCCACTATAATAAATATTTTATATTTATATATAGTGAGCAAATGACACAATCCGAAAATGAAAATGACCATTTTGACCTTGACCACTTTGACCACCTGAAAGAACTACGTGAAGCTAACGACCTGACACAAGAGCAGACAGCGCCTACAGCATCGCCTTCCCGAAGAGTACACCGTTGAATGTGAGTAAAAAGAGGAGGACATGAAAAAAGCCTCGCTAATGCGGGGCTTTTTTATACTATTATCAACTCCCTATGGGAGGGAATCATTACCACGCATTGTCCCAGATGTTGCCTCCGTTGTTGAATACGTCTTCACGGGACCATACGCTGTTATCTTGATCTTCACTTTTAGTACCATCAAGTTCATCACCAGTTTCCATAATGCTAAAACTCTCTGCAATCACTTGAACAGGATGGACTTTGAATACCATAAAATACGGTTTGATATATTTCTTTTTCATATAATCTTCAGTTATCAATAACACTCTTATTTATATATTTGTCCAGTAATGCTGTATTTCTTACCATTTCTTACAACAACGACTTTACCGTCTAATAATACCTTTCGTGTGTTATCAAACGTTTCGTTATGATTATCTACATCTTCTGACAGGCCTTCGATTCCAGTGGCAGAATCATCAGAACCAAAAAGATAGAAATCGCGGGCACCTTGCGCAGAAGCATTGTAATATGCCTTGTTAGCTGTCAATGTTGCTGTCTGCGAGTATGGATAGAAACCAATACCTGCTGACTGACCTCCGTTAAGAACGTAGATTCTGGATCCCAAATCAGATGTCAATGTGTTTTCAAGTACACCTGCCAGAACATTAGCATCAACATTTTCGCTTGTCTCTGATGTGGCAGGAACTAATGTTTGTGTGCTTGCTGTAGATCCACCTACCAAAATTGCGCCAGTTCGTGCAGGAATTTTATCACCCATCTCATTCAGATGTAGTGCGTTTCCACTAAGAGTACAGTAATATGCAGTCACATCTGCTGGAACCTTTACGGGATATGGCAGATATATTGACGAATATGTTTTACCGTCAGTCTTTTTTGGAGCCTTCAGGGATACTTGGTTGGCTGTGTAGTCAGTTATCTCTTCCAGTTCAAACAGAGAAGAAAAGTTGTCATTAAAGAATGTTCCTGTTTCTACTGTCGTGTTTCCTGCAGTATCAAATGTTCCGCCTTTCTTTATAACGATAAAACCATACTCTCCTGTTTGTTCCGCATTACTACGATAACACCCAATACACAATCTGCCAAACGAATCATCTGCAGTAATGTTACCCAAAGAAGCATTCGTTCTTGTGCCAATCTTGGCAAATGCCCAGAAAGTCTCGTTTTCAACATATGAGTTACTGTACCCTGTTTGCGCATATTCAGCAGCATTCGTACCTGCACGATAAGCTAGATATTTACCATATTCGTTGACAACAGCATATTTTTTACCGCAATTAGACCCACCGCATTCAAAATCTCCAACTTCCCTGAAAATGAATGTTGTATTAGCGCCCGATACATTTGATGTAAGCCCAAGATTACTTTCTGTGTTGCACAGATAATACACTGTTCCATCCTTCTGTACATTCTTGACGCGATATGCTTTTCCCGACTCGGGCATAACAAGCTCTTCTATTTTCCACTCGTAACCAAGATCACCATCCGTACTTCCACCTCCGTCAATATATCCATCTCTATCCGAATATGCATATCGGTCTTTCGAGTTGTACTTATAATTCAAAAAGAAAGTACCTGACGTAGTCGCCGGGACAAATGTGATTTCAACAGCATCGCTTTGGCTGCCACCGCCAAGTTGTAGCATACCACTGGAATTAATCACATAATTGCCTTTTGATGCTTGCAACTTATTGCCTTGCTGCAGGGTAAAGAAATAGTCTGGATACGAAACAGTTTGAGAGACTGCAATACGGTCGGTATATCCGCTGACGGTCGAATTCGATCCTATCAGATAGTTATTCTTGCTTGTAATACCCCTGAAAGCATATTTTTTCCCTACTTCTGGCATAACAATAGCAGATGCCTTGAAAGTTTCTATTGCAGAAGCCAACTTTGTCGGGTCACCATCCATAGCATTTTTCAATGCATTGTTGGCTTCAACAGTATGATAACCTACCTTTCCTGCGTTCTCATAATCAAGTATCTCAACCTCCTCGACATACCAAGCAAAGCGATTGCCGTACCATTGGCCACTTTCCCAATGTTCTGTTGGGCTTGTACTTCCCCAAATCCAATTAGTGTACGGAGCAGCACCGCAATAAGCATAATAGGTATCTATTCCAAGGGAAAATGTTCCATTAACACTGGCATTATTTTGAAATACCACATTAGGATGCGATGTTGATTCTACATCAAAGCCTTTTTTACTGGAATTGTAATAATAATATTTACCTGAAGATACCTGAATCAAACCCTTTTTAGAATAATAGCACAATGTAGAGTTATCAACATTACTTGTCGCATACTCAGGAGCCAAATATGTGCCATTTGTATAGCTCTTTATACGATAGAAATGACCGATTTGAGGAGCATCGATTGCCCATACATTACCGATGCCGAAAAGCAGCATCAAAATTAGAGTAGAAATTTTTTTCATTTGTATAGTTATTATTGTTTTTGTTCCTTTTTAGTTGCTTATTAAAACGGGTGCAAAATTACCTCTTTTATATAATGTAAAGGGGTAAAAAGGGACAAAAGGTATAACTATACCGTAAATGTAGGAAAAAGTGCCGATTCTATCGTAAATACCCCCCCCTGACTAGTTGGGGGGGTGGTATCTACTTGTTCTTGTGAAGCTGTTCGGTGATTATGGCAAGGGCTCCGTCGCCGGTAACGTTACAGGCTGTGCCGAACGAGTCCATTGCTATGTACAGGGCAATCATCAGTGCCTGGGCATCGGGGTTGAAGCCCAATATACCGGCCAATGGAGCAAGTGCTGCCATAACGGCTCCGCCCGGAACACCGGGTGCAGCAACCATGCAGATGCCCAGTATCAGTATGAAGTGTATGAAATGTGGAAACGTGTGGGGCAGTCCGCTAATCAGGCATACCGTCAGCGCGCAGCATGTAATCTTCATCATCGAACCGGACAGATGTATGGTTGCGTATAAGGGAACGCAAAAACTGGCAATTTCGTCACTTACGCCGTTTTTCAGGGTCTGGCGCAGCGTGACGGGAATCGTGGCTGCGCTGGATGATGTGCCCAGTGCCGTTAGATAGGCAGGCAGCATATTTGCCAGCAGGCGCAGCGGATTCTTCCTTGCCATGATGCCGGCAACCAGGAACTCGTACAGCAGGATTAGGATGTGCAGTATAAATATGATGCAGATAACCTTGGCGAATATGATAATAATGCGATATGCTTCGCCCGTAAAGGTCATGCTCAGGAAGATGCCGAAGATGTAGAGCGGCAGCAATGGGATGATTGCCACCTGGATGGTCTTCTCCATGATTGTGCGAAATTCCTGACTGGCTTGCTTCAGCGTCGGTGAGTCGCTATAGGCAATGCCTATGCCTATGACGAAGGAGCTGACCAATGCTGCCATTACGTCCAGTATGGGTGGTATGTCCAGCGTGAAGAATGGTATCAGCTTGTCGGCTTTCTCTACAGCCAATGAGGCGTTTTGGGCAACCAGCGAGGGAAAGAGGGTAGTGCCGGTTGCGTATCCCAGCAGTCCTGCGATTATGGTGTCGGCATATGCCAGTCCTACGGTTAGCATCAGCAGACGTCCGGCAGATTGCCCGATGTCGGATATGGCAGGCACTATCAGTCCGATAATAATCAGGGGTATGAGGAATCCCAGGAACTGGCTGAATATGTAGTTGAACGTAACGAACACGCGTACTCCGGCTTCGGGCATCCACAGTCCCAGCAGTACGCCTAATAATATAGCGATGATAATTCGCGGTAACAAAGTCAGTTTTTTCATTTAACGCAGGCTTGACGCCATATATTAGTTTGTGAATACAAATATAAACATTTTTCAGCGAATTCAAGTTATACATCTTTAATTTTTATACATTGTGCAATGTAAGATGACGTTTTCGGTACGGGTAATATGTAGCAAGCATGTAGCAAGCATGTAGCAAGCAATCAGCCATAGTATATGTCCGGTATATGTCCGGTATATGCTCGGTATATGTCCAGTATATGTCCAGTGTTAGACTGCACATATACTGGACAAGTAGTGGACAAGTACTGAGCAAGTAGCGAACATGTGTGGGAGGTGAGTGGGAGCTAAGCTATGGTTAGTATATGGTTAGGATATGATTAGACATAAGGTGTGTATGAAATATATATGATTTATAGGGAGCCAGATAGATTTTGTGCCGGCAAATGAAAAAGTTGCTGTTTTTGTTTGCCGGTGTGATTATTTGTTTGTATCTTTGTGTGATATGTTCATAGAATTAACTTAAATCTAATAACACAACTATGATTATTCCTTATGCTTTTTGGCTGGTGCCGGTTGCTTCGCTGGTGGCACTGGGAATGGCGTTCTGCTTCTTCCGCTCGATGATGGCAGCGGACGAGGGTTCGCCTCGTATGCGTGAGATTGCGGGCTATGTACGTAGCGGTGCAATGTCGTATCTGAAACAGCAGTACAAGGTGGTGACTATCGTCTTTGTGGTGCTGGCTGTTATCTTTGCCTTTATGGCATATGTGCTGAAATGGCAGAACCCCTGGGTTCCGTTTGCGTTTATCACGGGTGGTTTCTTCTCGGGCCTGGCAGGCTTCTTCGGTATGAAGACTGCTACGTATGCAAGTGCTCGTACTGCGAATGCTGCCCGTAAGAGCCTGGACGGCGGATTGAAGATTGCTTTCCGCTCGGGTGCCGTGATGGGCTTGACAGTTGTAGGTCTGGGCTTGCTGGATATAGCTGTCTGGTTCCTGGTACTGAGCCAGTTCTACGAGGGTGACAAGATGGCTCTTATCACTATCACGACGACTATGCTGACTTTCGGTATGGGTGCTTCGACACAGGCTCTGTTTGCGCGTGTAGGCGGTGGTATCTATACGAAGGCTGCCGACGTGGGTGCCGACATCGTGGGCAAGGTCGAGGCTGATATTCCGGAGGATGATCCCCGTAACCCTGCTACCATTGCGGACAACGTGGGTGACAACGTGGGTGACGTTGCCGGTATGGGTGCCGACCTGTACGAGAGCTACTGCGGCTCGATACTGTCTACTGCCGCACTGGGTGCTACGGCATTTGCCATGAGCGGCGAGATGCAGATGAAGGCTGTGATTGCCCCGATGCTGATTGCTGCCGTGGGTGTGTTCCTGAGTATCTTTGGTATTTACCTGGTACGTACCAAGGAGGGTGCCACGATGCGTGACCTGCTGCGTTCGCTGGCCGTGGGTACCAATATATCTGCCGTGCTTATCGCAGTTGCTACTTTCGCAATATTATATTTATTAGGTATAGAGAACTGGCTGGGTCTTTCGTTCTCGGTTATATCAGGTCTGGCTGCCGGTGTTATCATCGGACAGGCTACGGAGTACTATACGAGCCACAGCTACATGCCTACGCAGAAGATATCTGAGGCTGGCCTTACGGGTTCTGCTACCGTTATTATCAAGGGTATAGGTACGGGTATGATCTCGACTTGTATTCCTGTGGTGACAATCGGTGTGGCTATCATGCTGAGCTACCTGTGCGCAAATGGTTTTGATATGGAAATGACTGCCGAGGCTCTGTCTCATGGTCTGTATGGTATCGGTATCGCTGCTGTGGGTATGCTGTCAACACTGGGTATCACGCTTGCTACTGATGCCTATGGTCCCATTGCCGACAATGCGGGCGGTAATGCCGAGATGAGTGAGCTGGGCGAGGAGGTGCGTCATCGTACTGATGCCCTGGATGCCCTGGGCAATACTACTGCTGCAACTGGCAAGGGATTTGCCATCGGTTCGGCTGCACTTACTGCCCTGGCCCTGCTGGCTTCGTATATCGAGGAGATCAAGATTGCCATGGAGCGTACGGGCACGACGCTGACTAACCTGAAGGGTGAGGTGATTGCTGCAGCAGATGCTACTATACCTGACTTTATGAACTATTTCCAGGTTAACCTGATGAATCCGCGTGTGCTGGTAGGTGCGTTTATCGGTGCCATGGCTGCATTCCTGTTCTGCGGTCTCACTATGGAGGCTGTTGGCCGTGCTGCCCAGAAGATGGTCGAGGAGGTTCGCCGTCAGTTCCGTGAGATAAAGGGTATCCTGGACGGTAAGGCTACGCCTGACTATGGTTCATGTGTCGAGATTTCTACCCGTGCTGCCCAGCACGAGATGATATTCCCGTCGCTCCTGGCAATTGCAATACCTATAATCGTGGGTATCGTGCTTGGTGTTGCCGGTGTGCTTGGCTTGCTGGTTGGCGGCTTGGCAGGCGGCTTCACGCTGGCTGTGTTCATGGCCAATGCTGGTGGTGCATGGGATAATGCCAAGAAGATGGTCGAGGAAGGTAACTTCGGTGGCAAGGGCTCTTTTGCTCACAAGGCCACAATCGTGGGTGATACCGTTGGTGATCCTTTCAAGGATACGAGCGGTCCTTCGCTGAACATCCTGATAAAGCTGATGTCCATGGTCAGCATCGTGATGGCAGGTCTTACCGTTGCCTTCTCGTGCTGACGGGTTCCTGGGCGGTCTTGGCCTTGTATTCTGCCTGTGCTTTTTGCATCTGGGCGATGAAGGCCTTGCTGCCCTGGAGGGCACAGTATCCCGTGCTGGCTGCCGTGCGGCTTGCATCAACGTCGCTCTGCCAGTGTGCTCCCAAGATAACGCGGCTGTTGCAGTAGTCCCAGCCGCGTACGAAAATATCGGTAGCGCGTTCGGGTGCAACCTGTGCCAGAACAAGTGAGATAATCCAACCGCGAAGGCTGTGCCCTGACGGGTAGCTGCCTTCGCCCCGCAAAGCGTCCTCTTCGTGCGATGGCATAGTGTCGTCAAATCGCTCGAAGGGGCGTTGGCGTTTGTAGTGTGCCTTGGTCTCTATGCGCATGGGATCGGTGCTTGCAAGGCTTGTCTCCAGCAGTTGCCATATCTGGGGTGTTGCTTCGGGTGTTATTTCCAGGCCGAATGCTTCCTGCCAGCGTGCATAGACCTTGATGTGGTCGTCCCATTCGGCATCGGCAATGGCTATTGCAAGGCGTTCCTTGTCCTGACGCTGCTGCTTGCCCCAGGCGTAGCGTACTATGTCGTTGGCGAACTCGGGGCTGTCGAAGGCCGGTGGGGCGGGCATTATCTTTATGAGCTTGGGGAGCTGGTCCTCTGCGATATATGGCTGTGTGTTGCTGTTCTGTGCATTTGTGCATAGTGTTGCCATTATTATGGCTGCGTATGCTATAAATCTTGTTTTCATTGCAGGGTGTATTTTTTATGTTTTTGTCGTTTTCCTGTACAAAGGTATGTAAATTTTTTGTGTTGTTGTCGGTTTTTTGTATCTTTGCGTGCGATTTTGTGTAATAAAAAACAATTGAATAAGATATATGGGTAAGTTTGCCAAGCACGAAAAGCTGAACTTGAGCGAGGTTAATCGCGAGGTGTTGGCGAAGTGGGATGAGGAAGATGTATTCCACAAGAGTATTACGGAGCGCGAGGGTTGTCCTTCGTTTATTTTCTTCGAGGGTCCTCCTTCTGCAAACGGTCATCCTGGTATTCATCATGTCCTGGCACGCAGCATAAAGGATGTGTTCTGCCGCTTCAAGACGATGAAGGGCTACCAGGTGAAGCGCAAGGCTGGCTGGGATACTCACGGCCTGCCTGTGGAACTGGGTGTCGAGAAGGAACTGGGCATTACGAAGGAGGATATTGGCAAATCGATAAGTATCGACGAGTACAACCGCAAGTGCCGCGAGAATGTGATGATGTACACGAGCGAGTGGACGGATTTGAGTCACAACATGGGCTACTGGGTTGATATGGAGCATCCGTATATCACTTATGACAACAAGTACATCGAGAGCCTGTGGTGGCTGCTGAAGCAGCTGTACGACAGGAACCTGCTGTACAAGGGCTATACGATACAGCCTTACAGTCCTGCTGCCGGTACCGGTCTTTCGTCTCACGAGCTGAACCAGCCGGGCTGCTACCGTGACGTGAAGGATACTACGGTGACGGCTCAGTTTAGAATAATTCATAATTCACAATCCATAATTCATAATTGTGAGCTGCCTGTCTATATTCTGGCTTGGACGACGACGCCTTGGACCTTGCCTTCGAACACTGCGTTGTGTGTAGGTCCCAGGATTGACTATGTGGCTGTGAAGGGCAAAAATCCGTACACGGACGAGGAGGCTGTGTATATTGTTGCCGAATCTCGCCTTTCGGCTTATTTCCAGGCTGAGGAGGGCAGGGAACTGGAAATCCTGTGGCGCGGCAAGGGTACTGACCTGGTGGGTGTGAAATACCGTCAGCTGATGCCTTGGATCAAGCCGTGTGCGATAGAGGACGACGGGATTGTGGTTAAGGAGGATGATGCCTTCCGTGTAATCCCGGGTGACTATGTTACTACCGAGGACGGTACTGGTATCGTGCATATTGCTCCTACGTTTGGTGCCGATGACGCCAAGGTTGCGAAGGATGCCGGTATCCCAAGCCTGTTCGTTGTGGACAAGGCTGGCGACACGCGTCCTATGGTTGATTTCACGGGCAAGTATTTTGTGCGTGAGGACATGGATCCTGTTTTCTACGAGAAGTGTGTGAACAAGGAGGCGTATGCGAAGCACGAGGGTGCTTTTGTGAAGAATGCCTATGACCCGAAGTATAACGTTGGCGGCAAGTATGACGAGAAGGCTGCTACGAAGGATATGGATCTGAATGTGATGATTTGCATTGAGATGAAGGACGAGGGTACGGCTTTCAAGATAGAGAAGCATACGCACAACTATCCTCATTGCTGGCGTACGGACAAGCCTGTGCTGTACTATCCTCTGGACAGCTGGTTCATCCGTTCGACGGCTGCGAAGGAGCGCATGATGGAGCTGAACAGGACGATACAGTGGAAGCCCGAGAGTACGGGTACCGGTCGTTTTGGCAAGTGGCTTGAGAACCTGAATGACTGGAACCTGAGCCGTAGCCGTTACTGGGGTACTCCGTTGCCTATATGGCGCAACCGTGAGACTCGCGAGGAGATTTGCATCGAGAGCCTGGAGCAGCTGTATGCCGAGATAGAGAAGGCTGTTGCTGCGGGTGTGATGCCTTCCAACCCGCTGAAGGAGAAGGGTTTTGTGCCTGGTGATATGTCGCAGGAGAACTATGACAGGATTGACCTGCATCGTCCGTATGTTGACCAGATATGGCTGGTGAGCGAGAGCGGTGCTGTGCTGAAGCGTGAGCTTGACCTGATTGACGTGTGGTTTGATTCGGGTGCAATGCCTTATGCCCAGATTCACTATCCGTTTGAGAACAAGGAGCTGCTGGACGGCCGCAAGTGCTATCCTGCCGACTTTATTGCTGAGGGTGTCGACCAGACGCGCGGATGGTTCTTCACGTTGCATGCGATAGCTACCATGGTGTTCGACAGCGTTGCTTACAAGGCTGTGATATCGAACGGTCTGGTATTGGACAAGAACGGTCTGAAGATGTCAAAGCACCTGGGTAATACGGTTAATCCGTTCGAGGCTATCGACCAGTATGGTAGCGATGCCGTGCGCTGGTATATGATAACCAACTCGCAGCCTTGGGACAACCTGAAGTTTGATACGGAGGGTGTCAGGGAGGTTACGGGTTCGTTCTTCGGCAAGCTGTATCAGAGCTATTCGTTCCTGGCAATGTATGCGAATGTGGACGGATGGTGCTACGAGGAGCCTGATGTTCCTGCTGCCGAGCGTCCCGAGATGGACCGATGGATATTGTCTTCGCTGAACTCGCTGGTGCGTGAGGTTGAGTCTTGCTACGAGTCGTACGAGCCTACCCGTGCCGGTCGTCTGATTCAGGCCTTCGTCATCGACAATGTGAGCAACTGGTTTGTGCGTCTGTCGAAGAAGCGCTTCTGGGGTGATGACATGACGATTGACAAACTGTCGGCATACCAGACGCTGTTTACTTGTCTGGAGACGGTCGCACGCCTGATGGCCCCGATTGCTCCTTTCTATGCTGATATGCTGTATCGTGACTTGCATGAGGCTTGCGGCGAGAAGGATGTGAAGAGCGTGCATCTGGCCGAGTTCCCGAAATGTGACTTGTCGCTGATTGACCTGGAGCAGGAGGTGCGTATGTCCCTGGCCCAGCAGATAACGAGTATGATACACTCTCTGCGCAAGAAGGAGCAGATCAGTGTAAAACAGCCTTTGCAGCGTGTTGCCATCCCGGCATTGGATGCCGAGCAGCAGTTGCGCATCGAGGCTATGAGCAAGCTGATACTGGACGAGGTTAACGTCAAGGAGATCGAGTTTGTCGAGGGTGACGGTATGCTGGTCAAGAGGGTTAAGTGCAACTTCCGTACGATGGGCAAGAAATTCGGCAAGCAGATGAAGGCTGTTGCTGCTGCTGTTGCTGCTATGACGCAGGAGCAGATTTCTGTTCTGGAGGGCGGTAGTGTTACTCTTGCCGTCGAGGGTCAGGATGCTGTTATCGAACTGGAGGATGTTGAGATCTACAGCGAGGATATCCCGGGATGGAGCGTTACGAATCAGGGTACGCTGACGGTGGCTCTTGACCTGACGGTAACCGAGGAGCTGCGTCTGGAGGGATTGGCACGCGAGCTGATACGTTCTATACAGCAGCTGCGCAAGGACAGCGGTTTCGAGATTTCGGACCGTATAGTGCTGACTCTGCCTGATACGGAGGACAACCGTGCCTGCCTTGCTTCCAACCGTGACTATATCGCAAGCCAGGTGTTGGCTAATGAGATAGTCGTGGATGGTGCTGAGATTAAGGTGAGCAAGATAGGGTAGTATTGGATTCTGTTTGCAGGTGAAGGACAAGAGGATCAGGAATCAGTTTTTGGCATCGGTAGTGCTTATATTGGGCATTATCGGTGTTGACCAGTGCGTCAAGATATGGGTCAAGACGCATATGGCGCTGCATGATGTGATTGACATTACCGGGTGGTTCAAGATTGCTTTTGTCGAGAACAACGGTATGGCTTTCGGCATGGAGCTGGTGGACAAGATATTCCTGACGTCGTTCCGCATAGTTGCCGTGGTGTGGATTGTGTGGTATATGGCTCGTGTTATCAGACGTGGTACGGGTTGGGCGTATGTGGTATGCCTGAGCATGATACTGGCTGGTGCTGCGGGTAATATTATAGACTGCATGTTCTATGGTATGATTTTCAACAATCCGCCTTCTCCGCTGGTTGCTGAATTCGTACCGTGGGGCTCTGGTTACGAGTCGCTGTTCTACGGGCGTGTAGTGGATATGCTCTATTTCCCGCTGATCGAATGGCGTTGGCCGGATTGGATGCCTGTGTGCGGCGGAAATAACTTTATCTTTTTCTCGCCCATCTTCAATATTGCTGATGCAAGTATAACGTGCGGTGTGTTGGCTTTGATCCTGTTCTGCAGGAAATATTATATGAGGTCTGAATAGTTAATTGTTGGTACGGTGCGTCGTTTTCCTCTGATTTTGTCCGCTGTTGTCCTGGCTTTTTTCTCGTGTAGCGACGGGATACCGCGTGGTGTGCTGTCCAGGGGAGAGATGGAGGATGTGCTGGTTGACTATCATCTTGCCCAGGCTATGGCCGAGCAGTTGCCGGGGGATCGTGACGAGAATACGTACCTGATGGTGGAGGCTGCGCTGAAAAAGCATGGGGTTACCCGTGAGGAACTTGATTCATCACTTGTATACTGGTGTCGTAACTCGGAGAAATTCAAGGAGATATACTTGGATGTATATAAACGTCTTGATGTGATGGCTCAGGATGTGGGTGTTGAGCATCAGGAGCAGAGCATGTACTCGAACCTGAAGACCGAGGGTGACACGGCAAACGTGTGGACGCTGAAGACGTATGCGGTGCTGTTGTCGAATGAGCTGGACAATATCTATTCGTTCACGTTGGATGCTGATACGACGTATCATCCTGCTGATAACCTGATGTGGGCATTCGAGACTTTGTTCTTCTCTGCCTATGGTGCGAATGATGCCTTTGCGCTGTTGCGTGTCACGTTCGAGAACGACAGTATTGCGGGTGTTACGCAGCGTGTGAGTGGAAACGGTCCGCATGAATTGCGCTTTGTGTGTCCTGAGAAATACCGGAAGTATAGGATAAGGAATATTTCGGGCAACATATATCTTCCTATCTTCAAGGACGGTTTCGGCTGTCTGGCTGTGAACAGGATGGTGATGGTTCGCTATCACAGGAAGGGTAATCCTGAGCCTGAAAACGGGGAGGGCTTGTTGAAGGATACTCTGTCGTTGCCGAAGGTTTCCGGTAGGGACGTACAGGATAGTGCTAATGTCCGTCTTGCTCCGCATGATATACGCGGTGACAGGGCAAAGCGGCATACTATCGAGATAGTGAAGGAGAAGCCGATTCGTGTAATTCGCCGCCACAGATGAAGACGGGTTGGAACAGGATTGTTTTTCCTGACGGGACTGTCGTAGAGGGACCTGTGGTGGTGGTTCTGGATGACGCGGGTGTGCTGCTTTCCTGGCATGTTTTGGCGGGCGAGGAGGCTATGGTTGAATGGCGCGGAGGGACATTTTGGGTTAAATAATGTTCATGTTCGCGCGTGTACATTAATAATTTAGGATTTTTCTTGCTTATTTCGTGTTTTTTGCGTAATTTTGTACGAAAATGACACGTATGTGTCTATGTATACGAATTGCTGAAAAACTAATTATATCTATCAATGGAAGATCGTGAAAGAATAATCCCGGTTGATATCGAATCGGAGATGAAAAAGAGCTACATCGACTATTCGATGAGTGTGATAGTGGCTCGTGCGTTGCCGGATGTGCGTGACGGCTTCAAGCCTGTGCACCGCCGTATCCTGTATGGTATGGAGGGGCTGGGTAATACTCATAACAAGCCTTACAAGAAGAGCGCGCGTATTGTGGGTGAGGTGCTGGGTAAGTATCATCCGCACGGTGACAGTTCGGTATACGGTGCCCTGGTGCGTATGGCTCAGGAATGGAACATGCGCTATACGTTGATTGACGGTCAGGGTAACTTTGGCTCGGTGGACGGTGACGGTGCTGCTGCCATGCGTTATACCGAGGCGCGTCTGAGCCGTATGGGCGAGGAGATGATGCAGGATCTGGAGAAGGAGACGGTCGACATGACCAATAACTTTGACGATACGCTGCAGGAGCCTACTGTTATGCCGACACGTATTCCCAACCTGCTGGTGAACGGTGCTACGGGTATTGCGGTCGGTATGGCTACCAATATCCCGACTCATAACCTGGGCGAGGTAATAGATGCGAGTGTCGCCTTTGTGGACAATCCGGAGATGGACAGCGCTGCGCTGATGGACTATATCAAGGGTCCTGACTTCCCGACGGGTGCCTATATCATGGGTATTCAGGGTATAAAGGATGCCTATGAGACGGGTCGCGGCCGTATAATAATACGTGCCAAGGCTGACATAGAGGTTGGCGAGCAGCATGACAAGATTGTCATTACCGAGATTCCGTATGGTGTGAACAAGGCTCAGCTGATTGAGTATATCGCTGATCTGGTCAAGGAGGGTAAGATAGACGGTATCAGCAATGCTAATGACGAGTCGGACCGCGAGGGTATGCGTATCGTCGTGGATGTGAAGCGTGATGCCAATGCGCGTGTCGTGCTGAACAAGCTGTTCAAGATGACTCCGCTGCAGACGAGCTTCAGCGTGAACGCCATCGCCCTGGTCAAGGGTCGTCCCCGTCTGCTGACGCTGCGTGACTGCATAAGCAACTTTGTGGAGCATCGTCATGATGTGGTTATCCGCCGTACGATGTTTGACAAGAGGAAGGCCGAGGAGCGTGCGCATATCCTGGAGGGCTTGATTATTGCAAGTGACAATATTGACGAGGTCGTTAAGATTATCAGGGCGAGCAAGACTCCTGCAGATGCCCAGACAAACCTGGAGCAGCGCTTCGGTTTGGACGAGCTGCAGAGCAAGGCTATTGTCGAGATGCGTCTTGCACAGCTGACTAACATGCGTCAGTTGGACCTGCATAACGAGTTTGAGGAATTGCAGAAGAGGATTGCTTATTTCAACGAGATACTGACTAACGATGAGTTTTGCCGCAAGGTGATCAAGGATGAGTTGCTGGAGGTGAAGGAGCAGTATGCTGATGAGCGCAAAACTGAGATAATGCCGAGTGCGGAGGAATTCAATGCCGAGGATTTCTATGCTGACGACGAGGTTGTGGTTACCATTAGCCGCATGGGTTATATCAAGCGTACTCCTCTGGCCGAGTTCAAGGCTCAGGGTCGCGGCGGTATCGGATCGAAGGGTTCTGCTACGCGTGACAATGACTTTATCGAGCATATCTACACGGGTACGATGCATAACACGATGATGTTCTTTACAAGTCGTGGTCGTTGCTATTGGCTGCGTGTATATGATATTCCCGAGGGTACGAAGGCTACGAAGGGCCGTGCTATCCAGAACATACTGCAGATTGAGTCGGGTGACACGATCGAGGCTTGTCTGCTGATACGCAAGCTGCAGGATGCTGAGTTCTGCCAGAACCACTATGTGGTATTTGCTACAAAGCAGGGTATCGTGAAGAAGACTCGTCTGACGGAGTACAGCCGTCCGCGTGCAAACGGTGTGAATGCGATTGTGATACGTGACGAGGATCGCGTGATTGCAGTGAACCTGACGAATGGTACTGACGAGATTGTGGTTGCTAACCGTAATGGCCGTGCCGTTCGCTTCAACGAGGATCAGGTTCGCGTGATGGGCCGTGTAAGTACCGGTGTGCAGAGTATTATCCTGGATGCTGACGATCCCGAGGACGAGGTTATCGGCATGGCAGTGGTGAATGATCCGGAGAACGAGAACATCCTGGTGATGAGTGACAAGGGCTGGGGTAAGTATACGAGTGTCGAGGCTTACCGTAAGACGAGCCGTCATGCGAAGGGTGTCAAGGCTATGAATCTTGTGGATGAGAGTAAACTTATCACCCTGCAGGTTGTCAAAGAGGAAGATGACCTGATGATTATTAACAAGAGTGGTATTACTATCCGTATGCATGTTGATGTCATAAAGGAGACCAAGAACCGTGCTACGCAGGGTACAAAGGTTATTGAGCTGAAGAAGCGTAATGACAGTATCAGTCATGTATGTGTGGTTCCTCGCAGCGAGGACGAGGACGAGGCCCAGGTTGAGCCTGCACAGGAGAACGTGGCAGAGCCTCAGGAGAATACGGAAAACAAGGATTAGTAACATTTAACCTAATATCAATGATTATGAAAAAGTTCTTATGTTGTGTTGCCGCACTGGTACTTGCTGCCGGTTTGATGGCTCAGACTCCTGAGGAGAAGGAGGCTGCAAAGGCTGCAAAGAAGGAGGCCGCTGCAAAGCAGAAGGCTGCTAATGCGCTGGTGTCTGCCGCTATTGAATATGATACTCAGATCCAGACCTTGAATGCCGAGATACGTGCTGAGCAGGCGAAGGGTAACAACAGTAACGACAAGTTGATTATCGAGGATCAGGAGAAGCTTGAGAAGCTGAGTATCGAGGGTCTGGACAAGGCTAACGAGGCTTTGGCTACTGGTTTGGTGCCTGGGAAGAAGCTGTTCGAGGTGTATCGTGCTTTGGACGATATGTCTACGATTATTATCAATAACCAGCTGCAGTACTTCCAGAACGACAGGGAAAGGTTTGACGTGAATGTGTTCGGCAAGGGTGTATATGGCCTGTGTGAGGGTTGCCACGGTGAGATTACCTATGGCAACAGGAAGGATGAGATGCAGGTTCTGAGCATCAAGAATGCCGAGCTGAAGCTGTCTACGTCCAACTTGTATCTTGCATACCTGTGTCAGTTCTGCATCATGGACAAGAATCTGGACGAGGCTTGCAAGGCTTTGGATGCGTATGTCAACTATGCGAAGTCCTATCCGGAGGTTGCCGAGGCTGAGGGTGTGAAGAATCCGAAGGAGCCTTTTGCAAAGCATGCTTTTAATGTCTATCTTACTGCTTCGAATGCCAAGAACTTTGACGTCATGGCCAAGTATTATGATCTGGCCTTGCAGTATGATGACGAGGCAAGCCGTAACTTCGTAATAGGTTCCCGTGCTCAGATCCTGAAGCAGTCGGGCAAGACGGATGAGTGGATTGCTGAGCTGAAGAAGATCATCAGCGAGAATGCAAACAATGATGCCGGTGAGAATGCAATGCAGCAGTTGATGGGTTATTATTCGCAGAAGGATAACAAGGATGATGTTAATGCCTATACGAGTGACCTGATTGCAAAGTATCCGGATAACAAGACTGCAAACTATTGCCGTGGCTTTGCCATGTACAGCGCAAAGAACTATCCGGAGGCCATCAAGTTTTTCCAGAAGGCTGGTGAGTTGGATCCTTCGTATCTGGATGCATTCTACAATTGTGGCTACTGCTGGTACGAGATGGGTCTGGACAAGGCTCGTGCCGTATCGGGCAAGAGTATGAGGACTCAGGCTCAGGTCAATGCTGCCGAGGCCGAGGTCAAGAAGTGCTTCAAGAATGCCCTGCCTTACTTTGAGAAGGTGCGTGATGCTGAGCCTGAGAAGCCGGAACGTTGGGCCCGTCCTTTGCAGACTATCTACAAGAATACTGGTAATGCTGCCGGTGCAAAGGAGATGGAGCAATACGTACAGTAAATGCACAGGTTTGGCATTATATTGATATTCTTACTCTTTGGTACGGGTCTTCAGGCTGCCAGGAAGGTAACCGTGAGGACTCGTATCAAGGAGGCTTATGCTGCAGTTAAGTCGGCAAGCGGCCAGGAGAAGATAGAGGGAATATTGCTGGACAGTATTTCGAAGCCTGGCGTTCCTGATGCTCTGCGTGCAGAGGGGTACTATGTGTGTGCGCTTCTGGAGCAGAGTATAAACGAGGACTTGAATCAGAAGGCTTACCTGAAACAGAATCTGGATACATTGAGGATGTTCAAGTCCGTGTATTTGATGTACCAGCATATCCAGAAATGTGACTCGTTTGATTTGTCAAGACGCTATGTGAACAAGGGACAGAAGTTGCTGGCGCCTCATCGTGTCAATCTGCTGGGCGGTGGCAAGTTCCTGCTGAAGAAGGACAAATGGGCTGATGCCTACAGCTATTTCGACATGTACCTGACGACGATGAGGAATGAGCCTGATTCCGTTCTGGGGCTTGTGTCGAGCTGGGCTGTTGTGTGTGCAATGAATGAGAATAAGCCGTATAATGTCCTGAAATATGTCCAGTCGTCAATTGACTATGGCGACAGCGGGGATCGTGCCGTGCTTATGGAGTATAAGTGCCGCTCGTATGCTGCCATAGGTGACAGCGTGAACTGGATGATAAGCCTGGAGGAGGGTGTAAGGGCTTATCCAAAGTATGATTACTTTTTCCTGAATCTCATTGACTGGGATATCCGTCATGATCAGTTGGATAGGGCAGCGGCAGTTACGGATTCCCTTATGCTGCTGGATTCGGAAATTCCGAATTTCTGGTTTGCCAAGAGCCTGATTGCGCTGAGCCGACATGATTATGACGAATGCATACGTATGAGCGACGAGTGTCTGAAACGTGATGCAAACTATGTTGATGCATGGTATAACAAGGGTGTGTCGTTGCTGAATCAGTCACTGGCAGAGAAGAACAGCCGCAAGGTTCTGAATCTTTTGCGTCTTGCCGAGGAACCGATGGAAATGGTTCGCAAACTGCAGCCTCAGGCAGTTGAACGCTGGGGCAGGCCGCTGTACAGGATTTACCTGAAACTGAACCGTGGCGAGAAATTTGAGGAGATAGACCGTATTCTTTCTGCTAACTAAACTTTACGGATAACAATCAAACTGATACTGCGCATATTATTTGCTGTATTCGGATTTGCTGCATTGGTTTCTTCATGCAGCAGCCGTGATACTTCGGAGCCTGATGAATATAACAGTCGGGCTTATGCTTTGCGTTATTCGGATTGTGATTTGTCCAAACAGTATGCAAGGAGGGCGTTTGACCTGAGTACCGGTTATGTGGACGGTCAGGCACAGGCTCTGAATCATCTTGCATTCGTGGCTTATCACGAGATGCGTTTCTCTGATGCGCTGCATCTTCTGGACAGTGTCTATCTTTTGACTAATAATCAGGTTGAGCTTCTGTGTGCTGATGTTATGCGTATGAAGATATCGCAGCGTACGGGCGACCTGAGGATTTTCTATCGTGCGTGGCATAATGCCGAGAACCGTACAAAGCGTATTTCGCAGGAAACGGAGCATCTGACGCCTGCTTCAATCAACAGGCTTGCATACGCGACAAGCGAGATGCATATCATTGCGAGTACGTATTATTACTATAATAGCCAGGATTCGTTGTCCCGTGCTGAGATTTATTATGTTGACCCGCAGGTGACGGCCGTGCGTGATACGAGTGAATGGATCTCGTATCTGTATATGCTGGGTACAGGCGGCTTTATTTCCGGGGACAGTGTAACGGTTGCGGTTGAGGAGTTTGATAATCTGATGCATGCATATACTGTTGCAAGGAAGACGAATAACCTTTATTTCCAGGCTAACTGTCTGCAGGCTATTGCGCTTGCTCTTGAGAAGCCGGAACAGCAGTCGCTGATTCGCGAACAGCGTTCGGGTGCCCTGAATTTCATCGGTTCGATAGTTGAAGGGTACGATGATGATGGTATGTTGCGTGGCAAGTTTGCCTTTGATGATAATACTCCATTGGACCTGATGAGGATATCCCGTGATATTTTCCGTTTCTACGGGGATATATTCCAGGAAGTCAATGTGTTGCGAACGCAGAGTGAGCTGTTGTTTAACAAGGGACGTTATGACGAGTGTGTTGCCTTGCTTGACACGGCTCTGACCTTGATAGATATTCAGCATGAGCGTGATTCGCTGCGTGTTCCTTATTGGGAGGCAAGGATATACGAACAGCTTTCTATGAATTACAGTGCCCTGAATGATACTTGTCATGCACTGGGCTATAGAAAGATGTATCTGGAGCGTCTGGATAACATGCGTCAGGACTTGGAGGAAGGTGCCCGTGCTGATGAGCTGGCTCAGTATAATAAAATCCTGTATCTGCGTCTGAGTCTTGTCGGTTTTGTTGCTATCCTTATGATTCTTTCCTTCTGGATGTTGGTTAGGTATGTGAACCGCAAGGGTCGTATGCAGGTTGATGAGATGCTTGAGAAGCTCGAGGTGCTGAAGGAAAGGACGAAAGAGGCAGCCGGTAGGTTGGAGTATGAGAAGCTGTCTCATATCGAGCGTCGTGCCAAGGTGTCCCTTGCCGAGAGTGTGGTTCCGTATATCAACAGGATGCTGCATAGTAATGATTCGGATTATGTTATTGAACTGGCTGATAAGATTACGGAGCTGAATGACTTGCTGACGCACTGGATTCAGGTAAGACAGGGGCGTCTGTCGATGAATATATCTACTTTCGCATTGCAGCCTATTCTGGATACTCTTGCCAAGAATAAGCTGACTTATCAGAGGAAGGGTGTTGATTTTCAGGTTCCTTATACAGACGTCCAGCTGAAGGGTGATAATGTCCTGACGCTGTTCATGCTTAACACGTTGTGTGACAATGCCCTGAAATATACTCCAGAGGGCGGCCGGATTGCCATTGAGGTCGGGACAACGGATTCGTATGTCGAGCTGTCGGTCGTGGATAGCGGCTGTGGCTTGAGTGGGAATGATGTCGAGGTCATAAACAACAGCAAGGTTTGGGATGCCAAGAGTATAGGCAGTAAGGAACATAAGGGATTTGGCTTCGGGCTGATGAACTGTAAGGGTATCATCGGTCACATGAAGAAGATGTCGTCCAGATTCCAGTGCTGTGATTTCGGTGTAGAGAGTGAGATAGGGAAGGGTAGCAGGTTCTGGTTCCGTCTGCCTCGTGTCCTGATGTTGGTTTTGTGTTTTGCAATCAATCTGTCGCTATTTGCCGAGGACCTTTCTGCATCGGACAAGAGGATCCTGCAGGAAAGGCGTGAGCAACTGAACGAGTTGAGTATTTCCGCCCTTAACCAGCACCGCTGGGATTTGTATCGTAAATATAATGACGAGTATATAAAGGTGCATCGTCAGCTGACAGCAGACCCTGACCTGCCAGTGTATGCTGCAAGGCTTCATTCACTGGAGAGTGAGGCGCGGTGGGCCTTGATATTTACCTTCTTGCTGGTGACGGCTTCGGTTTTTGCCTTTACTATGGCAGTAAGGCTTTCGAGACGCAAGCGTGATATGCTTGTCAGTCACGAGGAGAATATCATTATGCAGAGTGAGCAGCTGAACAGGATCCAGTTTGAGCTGGACCGCCTGCATATATATAATCAGGTTCTGGATAACTGTCTCTCTACCATCAAGCATGAGACGATGTATTATCCCGCGCGTATCCGGCAGATGGCTTCTGCTGTTGATACGGATGCTGAGGAACTGAACCAGTTGGAGAACTATTACAATGATGTCTATACTTTACTGCTGACGCAGGCTCAGCATCAGACGTCAATGAGGATGTCCCTGGATAGGAGTGTCTATTCGGAACTGATTTCCCGTATCAAGGCGGCTGTGATGAATGTTGCTGAGTCGGCAGGCGTTGATTCAGGTGATGTTGATATTGATATGTCCGAGAGCGACAATGACAGGATAAGGGTGCTGCGCTTGCGTATAAGCGGTGTTGCGGTTCCGGATAACATGTTCACTCCCGACGGTGGCAATACGGATGCCCTGGTTGCCCGTGAGATTATTCGCATGCATGATGCTGCATGTGGACATCCGGGACTGAGACTATATGTGGAAAATAACGAAATTATAATAACATTATGGAAAAATTCAAAGTTATTATCGTAGAGGATGTTCAGCTTGAATTAAAGGGAACGGAGCAGATATTCCGTTCGGATATTCCCGAGGCTGAAATTATCGGTACTGCCCAGAATGAATCGGAGCTGTGGAAACTGATGCGTCAGGACAAGCCTGACCTGATTCTCCTGGATCTGGGGCTTGGCGGCAGTACTACTGTCGGTGTGGATATTTGCCGTCAGCTTCGTGACAGATATACGGATCTGAAGATTTTGATTTTTACGGGTGAAATACTGAATGAGCGCCTGTGGATTGAGGCTCTCTCTGCCGGTGCCGACGGTATAATTTTGAAGACTGGCAACTTGTTGCAGCGCGATGATGTTCAGCTGGTTATGAACGGTCGTCGTCTGGTCTTCAATGAGCCTATTCTGGAGAAGATAATGGTTCGTTTCCGTAAGTCGGTATTGAGCGAGGTTCAGCAGGATGATGCCTTGATAGATTATGATATTGATGAATATGACGAGCGTTATCTGCGCCATCTGGCTCTTGGCTACACCAAGGATATGATTGCAAACCTGAAGGGTATGCCATTCGGTGCCAAGTCGTTGGAAAAGCGTCAGACGGATCTTATAAACCGTCTGTTCCCGGGTAGTGAAAAGACTGGCGTGAATGCAACGCGTTTGGTTACGCGTGCATTGCAGCTGCATATACTGAATCTGGATAACCTGAAGGCTGACCCGGAATAGGATGGACGAGATATTGCGTAACATTTGGCTCAGGGGTGCAGAGAATACGGCAAGTGTATGGCTTGTGTATTGCATTATGCTGCTTAGTGCCATCGGCAGTGTTATATTCAGCGGCCTCTATACACTGAAGAATCGTGATGCTGCACTGGCTGCCGTACTGGTTGCGATTGCTATCGTAGCAGGTGTGGTATTAACGGCTGTTGTTCCTACAAGTCCTCTGCTGGGTGTAACTGGTACGCTGTTCCCTTCACCATGGGCTCACGGTCTTTTCCCGGTGTTATGCATGATGTCTATAACGGTATCGCTTACCTATGGGCTGGTTGCAGGTACGATTCATTCGTTAGCGGATGTGCTGCGCATGGTCAGCTATGGCTTGTCCCGATGGTCTTGGGTGGTTATTCTCGTGATGACCGTAACATTCATCTTATCTGTTATTCCTTCATGAACCTGAACGATCTGAATCCGAGCCAGCGTGAAGCTGTGATGTATAACGACGGGCCTTCTCTGGTAATTGCCGGAGCAGGTTCGGGTAAGACGCGTGTGCTGACATACAAGATTGCATATCTGTTGGAATCGGGGTATAAACCATGGAATATCCTGGCTCTTACATTTACCAACAAGGCTGCAAAGGAAATGCGTTCGCGTATTGCCGTACAGGTTGGTGGGGATGTCGCCTCGGGTTTGTGGATGGGTACTTTCCACAGTATATTTTCGCGTATCCTGCGTCGAGAGGCTGACCGTATCGGTTTTGCATCGGATTTCACGATTTACGATACGCAGGACAGCGTATCCTTGATAAAGAGTATTATCAGGGAAATGCAGTTGGATGACAAGACCTACAAGCCGAGGAGTATTGCCGCGAGGATATCAAATGCCAAGAATCGTCTGATTCTGCCGGACGCATACAGGAGCGACAGGGAGATATATGAGTCCGACAGGTATTCCAAGGTGCCGCGGACCGGGGAGATATATCAGCAATACTGGAACAGATGCAGGAAGTCGAATGTAATGGATTTCGACGATCTGTTGCTCTATACGTGGCTGTTGTTCAAACAGAATCCGGATTTGGTTCAGCTTTACGAGGAAAGGTTCAGGTTCGTCCTTGTTGACGAGTATCAGGATACCAACTATGCACAGCACCAGATTATCTGGCTTTTGACTCAGCATCATATGCGTGTTGCTGTGGTAGGTGATGATGCTCAGAGTATATATAGTTTCCGTGGTGCCAATATCGACAATATCCTGCGTTTTCAGGAACTGTACAAGGGTGCCCGGCTATTTAAGCTGGAGGAGAACTACCGCAGTACGCAGACAATTGTCCAGGCTGCCAATTCCCTGATACATCATAATAACGGACAGATTCACAAGGATGTCTTTTCGCGCAAGGACTTGGGCGAGAGGATTTCGCTGCTTGAGACTTATTCTGATATTGACGAGGCGACAGCAGTAATACGCTGCGTACGTGAGTTTCACAGGAATGAGATGATTCCTTATTCGCAAATGGCTATCTTGTATCGTACGAATGCACAGAGCCGTCCGTTTGAGGAGGCAATCCGCAAGAATTCGATACCTTATATAATTTTTGGCGGACTGAGCTTCTACCAGAGAAAGGAAATAAAGGATGTTATTGCGTATTTCAGGCTTGTAGTAAATCCTCATGACGAGGAGGCCTTGAAGCGTATTATCAATTATCCTGCCCGTGGTATCGGGCAGACAACGCTCGACAAGGTCTTTGCTGCAGCAAACAGGCTGAATTTATCTCCCTGGGAGGTCATGAAGAATCCAGAAACCATGGATGTGAGTAACGCTACGCGTACGAAGATTGACCGTTTCACGTCACTGATAGATTCTTTTATCCAGCAGGTTCACGATACGGACGCCCATACGCTTGCTGTCGATATTGTCCGCAGAAGCGGTATACAATATGAAATCAACAGCGGAACTGATATCGAGGATATATCCAGAAAGGAAAATCTGCAGGAAATGCTTGATGGCATTGCGGGTTTTGTGGATGAGCATCAGGAAAGTGGTCAGGGTGTGCTTTTACAGGATTATCTTCAGGAGGTTTCGCTGCTGAGTGATATTGACCAGGGCGGAAATACCGGAGAGGATCGTCTTACGCTTATGACGGTGCATTCGGCTAAGGGTTTGGAATTCCGTGTCGTCTTTGTCGTAGGTATGGAGGAAACTTTGTTCCCGAACCAGTTATGTATGGATACCGTGCGGGGGCTGGAGGAGGAGCGCAGGCTGTTCTATGTTGCCATTACCCGTGCCCAGGAGTATCTGTTGCTGTCAAATGCGAAGAGCCGTTTCCGTTTCGGAAAGACTGAGCTGTGCAAGCCGTCACGTTTTCTGAGTGAGATTGACCCGCGTTTCCTGCAGCGTACCAACGGAAAGGGCAGGGTACAGGCGGTAACTCCTGTTCCGTCTGGAATTGATGCACGGAGGTTCAGAAAGATTTCCTCAATCAAGCCAACTGTTCCGACAGGGCAGAATGTTGCTTTTACACCGGCAGCGTCAACAGTTTCACACACTACTGTGGATACTGCTGACATTGTTGTTGGCAGCCGTATTTTGCATGACCGTTTTGGCTTGGGTACGGTTACGGCTGTGTCGGGAAGTGGTATGGATAAAAAGGCAACAGTCATTTTTGACAATGTAGGTCAAAAACAACTGTTGCTGCGTTTTGCCAAGTTCAAGGTCGTATAGTCATACAACCCGTCTTGTTGTCGTTTCCCTGCTTATGCCTTCTTCTTCAGCAGATCACGGATTTCAGTAAGCAGGACTTCTTCGTTGCTGGGCTTTGGATCCGGCTCCGGTGCAGGTGCTTCTTCCTTCTTACGGTTTAATTTGGCAATGCCCTTTACCATGAGGAAGATACAGAAGGCGATAATCAGGAAGTCAACAACGTCCTGGATGAACTGACCATAGTTAAGGGTAACTGCCTCGGAAACAACTTCCTCGCCTTCAACAACTGCTTCCTTGAGAGTAACCTTGAGGTCTGTGAAGTCAACTCCTCCTGTGATAACGCCAACGGGGGGCATGATGATGTTGTTGACAATGCTGGTGACAATCTTGCCAAAAGCTCCACCGATGATAACACCGACTGCCATGTCAACAACATTGCCCTTCATTGCGAAGTCCTTGAAATCCTGTAAAAATGTACATTTAGCCATCTTAATCGAATTTTTAAGTTAGTAATTCATTTATGTCGTTATAAAATATTTATCATTTGCAATTGCGAAATTAAAAAGAATTTTATAATTTTGTGCAGAAAACATTGATAAAAGTGTACATACATAAGAAAAATTTGATATTGATGCTGATAATGACACTTGTTGCAGTAGCTTGCAAGAGTAGTCATTATTGTAATTGTGGATAATGTCTAAGAGTTAATCAATCATATTCAAAACAATTTAAATTTTTAATCCAATGGCAACAAAAGTAGCTATTAACGGCTTCGGTCGTATCGGTCGCCTCGCTTTCCGTCAGATGTTCGAGGCTGAAGGTTATGAGGTAGTAGCAATCAACGACCTGACATCTCCAAAGATGTTGGCTCATCTGCTGAAGTATGATACAGCACAGGGTGGTTTCGCAGGCAAGTTTGGCGAAGGTAAGCACACTGTTGAGGCTGGTGAGTCTTCAATCATTGTTGACGGTAAGGAAATTACAATCTATGCTAAGCCAAACGCTGCTGAGCTTCCTTGGGGCGAGTTGGATGTAGACGTTGTTCTGGAGTGCACAGGCTTCTACACATCTAAGGAGAAGGCTTCTGCTCACCTGACAGCTGGTGCTAAGAAGGTTGTTATCTCTGCTCCTGCAGGTAACGATCTGCCAACTATTGTTTACAACGTTAACCACAAGACTCTGACAGCTAATGATAAGATTATCTCTGCTGCATCTTGTACAACTAATTGTCTGGCTCCTATGGCTGCTGCTCTTCACGCATATGCTCCTATCCAGAGCGGTATCATGAGCACAATTCATGCTTATACAGGTGATCAGATGATTCTGGACGGCCCACAGCGTAAGGGTGACCTGCGCCGTTCACGTGCCGGTGCTCAGAACATCGTTCCTAACTCAACTGGTGCAGCAAAGGCTATCGGTCTGGTTATTCCTGAGCTGAACGGCAAGCTGATCGGTTCTGCACAGCGCGTTCCAACTCCAACAGGTTCTACAACTATCCTTGTAGCTGTTGTTAAGGGTAAGGATATTACCAAGGAGGGCATCAATGCTGCAATGAAGGCTGCTCAGACAGAGTCTTACGGTTACACTGAGGACGAGATTGTTTCAAGCGACGTTATCGGTATGAAGTATGGTTCTCTGTTCGATGCAACTCAGACAATGGTTGCTAAGATTGACGAGGATACATATCAGGTTCAGGTTGTTTCTTGGTATGACAACGAGAACAGCTACACTTCTCAGATGGTACGTACAATCAAGTACTTCAACGAGAACTGCTAATAACCGATATAATTTGTTATTGTAAAAATCAGGCCTGGAGGATTTCCCTCCGGGCTTTTTCAAATTAAATTACGTAATCCTGTGTACGATATTGTTACTGTATTAGGTCCTACGGCTTGTGGAAAGACTACCTTTGCTGCTCATCTTGCCAAGGAAATGGGTAATGCAGAGATTATTTCTGCTGATAGTCGTATGGTATATCGTGGAATGACGATAGGCAGTGGCAAGGATTTAGAGGATTATGATATCGTGGATTCGAATGGTAGCGTCGTTCACATACCTTATCATTTGATTGATATCTGTGATGCTGGATATCGTTTTAACGTTTATGAATTCCAGTGTGCTTTCCAGAATGCTTATATGGATATAAAGGCTCGTGGCAAATATCCGATTATGTGTGGCGGCACAGGTCTGTATATTGAAAGTGTCCTTAAAAGCTATGAATTGGGCAACGTGCGTTTCCCGAAGCGTAACAGTTTGAATATTGGTTTAAGGATTGACCGTGAGTTAAGACGCGAGAAGATTTCAAGACGCTTGAAGGCTCGTCTTGAGGAGGGGATGGTTGATGAAGTCCGAGATTTGCTCAGGACATTAACTCCGGAGCGCCTTATCCGTTACGGGCTTGAATACAAATATGTGACATTATATTTAACAGGAGAGCTTTCCTACGACGAGATGTTCCGGCAACTGGAGATTGCAATACATCAGTTTGCCAAAAGACAGATGACCTGGTTCCGTGGTATGGAGGAGCGCAGGGGAATTCCAATCCACTGGATAGAAGCAACTGCTACAATGGAGGAAAAGATTAAGATTGCGCTGGATTTGATTGGTTGACAGGTAATTATCCCATCTTGCTAATCTTCTCGAGTTCCTTTATATTCATAAAGGCTATCTTGCGCCCGTCGATTGCTACCAGTTTTTCGTTGGCAAATGCACTGAGTGTGCGGATGGCGTTTGATGTCGTCATGTTTGACAGGTTTGCCAGGTCTTCTCGTGAGAGGTAGATATTAAGCGTTGTTCCGTCTTCCTCCAGTCCATAACTGTCCTTCAGAAACAGAAGGCTTTCTGCCAGACGACCGCGAATGTGCTTCTGTGTAAGGTTTACGGTGCGCTCGTCGCTAACACCAAGATCCTGTGCCAGCCTTTGGATAAAGAACCATGCAAATGCTGCATTGCCTTGCATGTAGTCGATCAGTAGGTCCAAGGGTATTTTTAGCATGACACATGGCTCGAATGCGGCAGCCGCAGTGATGAACGGTTCATCGGCTATATAGGCTCTGTAGGCAAAGTATTCGGGTGCATTGAGTACGCGGATTATCTGTGGTCTTCCGCCAACACCGTCCTTGTATATCTTGACTTTGCCGTCTACCAGACAGAACATGTGGCGGGGCTTTTCACCTTCCTTGTAGATTACCTCGTTTTTCTTGCATTTGACCAAAGTGATGCTTTCCTCGATAATGACTCGTTGTTCGGGAGTCAATGTAGACAGCATATCTTCGATTTTGCAGAGATAATCGTTTATTTTTACTACTCGTTTAGCCATCAATTACAGCCATATATATGTTATACGGCACAAAATTACAACTTTTATATATTTATACAAAATGTTTTCTGTCAAAATGTTTAACTTTGAGTAGCAAAAAGAACTATTTAATCTAATATTTTTATGAGTTATTTACGATTTGACAAGACTCTCATGACGAATTTGGAAGACAGTCTTCCCAAGGAAGTCCTGCGTTCTAATCGTTCGGGAGCCTATTCTTGCTCAACTATTGTTGACTGCAATACTCGTAAGTACCACGGACTTCTTGTAGTTCCTGTGCCCGAGCTGGATCAGGAGAATCACGTTCTTCTTTCCAGTCTGGATGCAACGGTTATCCAGCACGGTGCTGTATTCAACCTGGGTCTGCATAAGTATGGCGGTGATAATTTCTCGCCACGTGGTCACAAGTACATTCGTGAATTCGATTCACTTCAGGTGCCTACAACGATTTATCGCGTAGGTGGTGTAATTCTTAAGCGTGAACAGATGTTCCAGCATTTCGAGAATCGCATCATTATACGCTATACTTTGGTAGATGCTCATAGTGAGACGACATTAAGGCTGCAGCCGTTCCTGGCATTCCGCAGTGTTCGTGAATATACTCACGAGAACAGCCTTGCCTCACGTGAATATGACGTAGTGGAAGGCGGTATCAAGACCTGTATGTACGAGGGTTATCCCGATTTGTACATGCAGATAGACAAGAAGAATGAATTTGTCTATGCTCCTACCTGGTACAAGGGTGTTGAATATCCAAAGGAACAGGAGCGCGGCTATGCAAGCAACGAGGACTTGTATGTTCCTGGCTATTTCGAATTCAAGATCAAGAAGGGCGAGAGTGTTGTCTTCAGTGCGGGTCTTACTGAGATTGAGACTAAGAAACTTGCCGAGCTTGCTGAATTCGAGGTAAATATCCGTACACCTCGTGACAATTTCTACAACACATTGGTCAACAGTGCACATCAGTTTATTGTGCACCGTGAACACGAAGACTATGTGCTGGCAGGTTATCCTTGGTTCAAGTGCCGTGCACGCGACCAGTTCATAGCTCTTCCCGGTCTGACTCTTACTAACAATGAGTTGAAGAAATATGACGATGTGATGGAGACTTCGGAAAAGGCCATCCGTTCGTTTATGAAGGGCGAGGAACTGGGTGTAAGCATCCAGGAAATCGAACAGCCGGATGTTCTTCTCTGGGCTGTATGGTGTATCCAGCAATATGGCAAGTTTGTCTCTATGGATGAGTGTATCAAGAAGTATGGCAGACTGGTCGAGGATATTATGGAGTGGCTCCGTGGCAACAATCATCCTAACCTGAAGGTTATGGAGAACGGACTTGTATACAGCGAGGGTCGTGACAAGGCTGTTACATGGATGAACTCAACGGCCAACGGACGTCCTATTGTTCCGCGTACCGGCTATATTGTTGAGTTCAATGCTCTTTGGTATAATGCCCTGAAGTTTGCCGTTGATATTTGCACTCACGTAGGTGATGCCAAGAATGTCAAGATGCTGAGTGAACTGGCAGAGAAGGTCGGACGCAGCTTCAATGCGATGTTCTGGAACGAGCATGGCTATCTGTGTGACTATTGTGTTGACGGATACCGTGATTATCTGGTTCGTCCTAATATGATATTTGCCGTTGCATTCGATCATAGTCCTCTGGACAAGAAGCAGCAGAAGAGCGTTTTGGATTATTGTACCAAGGAATTGATTACTCCAAAGGGTATGCGTTCACTCTCGCCAAAGAGCAGTGGCTATAACCCGATGTATGTCGGTCCGCAGGTACAGCGCGACTATGCATATCACCAGGGTACTGCCTGGCCATGGCTGGCAGGTTTCTATATGGAGGCTACCCTAAAGGTGCATAAATACAGCCGCGTAAGCTATGTTGACCGTCTGCTGGTAGGTTATGAAGAGGAACTCTTCTACCATTGCATTGGTACGATTCCCGAGTTGTTCGACGGTAACCCGCCGTTCCATGGACGCGGTGCTATCTCGTTTGCAATGAATGTTGCCGAGATTATGCGTGTTGTGAAGTTGCTTGATCAATATAATGAATATTAATAAGGAGGACTACAGCAATGAAAGTTTTAATGTTCGGTTGGGAGTTTCCTCCTAAGATTTATGGAGGTCTCGCAGTAGCATCTTACGGTATAACGAAGGGATTGAGCCTGCAGGGTGATGTTGAAACGACATTCTGCATGCCCAAGCCGTGTGGTGATGAAGAGAAGTTCCTGAAGATTGTCAATATGAGTCAGGTTCCGGTTGTATGGCGTGATGTCAACTATGACTGGATCAAGGATCGTTTTGTTGGTCATACGGCAGAGGACTATTATCGTTTCCGTGATCATCTGTATGCTGATTTCAACTATCTGCAGGGATTGGACGATATGGGTTGTATCGGTTTTGCCGGTGGATATCCCAGCAACCTGCATGACGAAATCAATAATTTCAGCATAATTGCCGGTGTACTGGCACGCAGTGAGCAGTTTGACTTGATTCATGCTCATGACTGGCTGACGTTCCCCGCAGGTGTACATGCCAAGATGGTCAGTGGCAAGCCATTGTGCATACATGTTCATGCAACAGATTTTGACCGTTCCCGTGGTAAGGTTAATCCAACCGTATACTCCATTGAGAAGAACGGAATGGATCATGCTGACTGTATCATGTGTGTGTCCGAGCTTACACGACAGACCGTAATCAACCAGTATCACCAGGATCCCCGCAAGTGTGTTGCAATGCACAATGCAGTATATCCCCTGAGTCAGGAGTATCTGGATATCGTTCCCAACAAGACTCCTGGTGAAAAGGTGGTGACATACCTGGGACGTATAACCATGCAGAAGGGTCCGGAGTATTTTGTCGAGGCTGCAGCCAAGGTTTTGCAGCGTACCCGTAATATCCGTTTCTGTATGGCAGGTTCGGGTGATATGATGAATGCAATGATTCAACTGGCTGCAGAGCGCGGTATTGCTGACCGTTTCCACTTCCCCGGTTTCCAGAGGGGCAAGCAGGTATATGAGGCTTACAAGAACTCGGATGTATTTGTAATGCCTTCTGTATCCGAGCCATTTGGTATTGCTCCGCTTGAGGCTATGCAGTGCGGATGTCCGTCTATCATTTCCAAACAGTCAGGATGTGGCGAGATTCTGGATAATGTCATTAAGTGTGACTACTGGGATATCGATGCAATGGCTGATGCGATGTACAGCGTATGTACAAATGAGGGATTGTACGAATATCTGCGTGATGAAGGTATCAAGGAGGTTGACCGCATTACATGGGAGAAGGTTGGACTTCGCATTCGCGAATGTTACAATCAGCTCACAAGCCGCGGCTATTTCAACAACGATGACTATCTCAATGCGGTAAAGGGTATAAAATAAGTGATTAACAAATTAAGTCTAATAGATTAAAGTCATATAAAACAATGAAACAGATTTGTTTGTATTTCGAGATACATCAGCCAGTGCACCTGAAGAGATATCGTTTCTTTGATATCGGCAAGGATCACTATTATTATGATGATTATGAGAACGAGCGTTCCATTCGCGAGACTGCAGAGGGTAGCTACGTTCCTGCGTTGAACACTATTCTGGAGATGTGTAAGGCTGACACTGCGTTCCGTCCGACATTCTCCCTCTCTGGAGTTGCAATAGAGATGCTTGAGCAGTATGCTCCGGAAGTGATTGATTTGCTGGCAGAGATTGCCAAGACCGGTCAGGCTGAGTTCATGGCAGAGCCATATAGCCATGGTTTGGGTTCTCTGGGCAACGAAGAAAGTTTCAAGGACGAGGTTAAGCGTCAGGCAAAACGCATGAAGGAACTTTTCGGTCAGACACCAAAGGTAATACGTAACTCTAATCTGATATACAATGACGAGATAGGCTCGATTGCTGCAGAGATGGGCTATAAGGGAATTTTCGTTGAGGGTGCCAAGCATATCCTCGGTTGGAAGTCTCCTCATTATGTATATACATGTGCTGCAGATAACCGTATCAGCGTATTGATGCGTGACTATAAGCTCAGCGATGATATCTGCCTGCGCTTCTGTGATGCAAGTTGGAGTGAGTTCCCGCTTATGGCAGACAAGTACATTGGCTGGATAGCAGGTCTTCCTGAAGGTGAGAATGTTATCAATATCGGTATGGAGTTGTGTTCCATCGGTATGTTCCAGCCTCTGTCAAGCCATATCCTGGACTTTATCAAGGCTCTGCCGGTATGTGCACGTGAACGCGGCATAAGCTTCGCTACTCCAAGCGAGATTATTGCAAAGAACAAGGCTGTTGGTCCAATTGAGGTTCCTTATGCAATGTCATGGAATGACGAGGAGCGTGATACCAGCGGTTGGCTTGGCAACACCATGCAGCGTGAAGCTTTTGCCAAGCTATATGACGAGAAACTGGTCGGTCGTATTTTGGCATGCAAGGATCGCCGTATCAAGCAGGACTGGGATCGTCTGCAGGCAACCAACAATTTCCAGTACATGACTACCAAGGCGCAGGCTGTACCGATGTTGCGTGCTAATTATGACAGCGCATTTGATGCTTTCACAAATTACATGAATATAATTGGTGATTTCTTGAAACGTGTCAAGGACATGTTCTCGGAGCAGGTAGAGAATGATGAATTGAATGCCTTATACACGCAGATAGCCAATCTTGGTGATGAGTTGAATGTGAAGGATAATGAAATCAGCACGTTGCGGGCACGCCTTGAAAAGTATGAAGGTTCAGAACAGGCCCAAAAGTCTAAGAAGAAGGCTCCTGAAGTGAAGAAGGCCCCTGTCAAGGCTCCTGTAGAGAAGAAAGCCCATGCTAAGAAGACACCTGCAGAGAAGAAAGCTCCAGCTAAGAAGGCTCCAGCTAAGAAGGCTCAGGCAGTGAAGAAGGCTTCTGCCAAGAAGTGATATTAATATTTATACAAGGGACTAACTCCTGATTGGAGTGGTTCCTTGTATTTTTTTTGTATAAGTGATGAAAAGATATCTGACATATTTTTTTGCGGCTTTGTTTATATTTATATATGGAAATGAAGCCAGTGCACAGTCTAAGCATTGGAGCAAAAAATCACATCGGCATGTAAATTCGTATGCTGCAAGATATACTACTGCGGCAGACTCGACATATCTGGATGCATTACATACGGGTCAGCCGCATCTTGTGTGGTGTACCTATTACGGCAAATCAACACACGGGAGGCGTACTGCCAGCGGAGAAATACACGACAAGAATGCTTATGTCTGTGCGCATCTTACTCTTCCTTTTGGTACCAGGGTTAGGTTACGCAATCCTAAAAATGGTAAGGAAATAATAGTAAAGGTCAATGATCGTGGCCCTCACAGCACGAAATATAAATTTGACCTCAGCTATGGTGCGGCGCGTGAACTTGGATTTCTGAGCGCGGGTATTATCCAGTTAGAGATGACTGTCCTGGGAAAGTAGCTTAGCACGTTTTTCTTTCATATTTGCAATAGTAGCTTCGTCCAGTATTACTATTGCCCCGCGTTCTATAGCTGCGTACAGGTCATCTTCTCCGAAGGCTTTTCCTTGGATGTTGAAGTCACTGATATTGAATTCGTAGTTAACCCGCAGATTATGCCTGATCATTTTCTGTTGGTAGCGTGTGCCCGATTTTTTTCGTCTTAACAGTTTGGCAATAGCCTTTATCTCGGATTCAGAAAATTTGTTTCTTCCCATCTGTCTATTTATTTTCGCTGCAAAGATATGGAAATAATTTCTTTTTTATACCTTTGTATTCAAAACTATATACCTAAAAGGTATTATCTATGATAATAATTCCATATAGTATAACTCACCGTGATGAGTGGAATGATTTCGTGTCGCGCAGTAAGCAGGGTACATTTCTGCTGAATCGTAATTTCATGGACTATCATGCCGACAGGTTTTTTGATTGTTCGATTATGATCTGTCAGTCTGATGATGACAAGGGTGCATATACTTCAACTGAGCAGAATTTCGGTGATATTATTGCTGTAATGCCTGCTAACTGGATTGAAGAGACCAAGACCGTTGAAACACATGGCGGGTTGACATACGGAGGATTGCTGACCAAGGAGGATATAACCGAAATAGAGGTATTGCAAATAATGCAGGCGGCCTTTACATACTATAGGGAAATGATGGGGGCGCGTGTCCTGCTGTACAAGCCTATTCCATATATATATAGTTCTCTTCCAAGCGGAGAGGATCTGTACGCCCTGTTCCGTGCCAATGCCCAGCTTTCCCGCCGCTTGGTAAGTTCGGTTGTTGACATGCGCCATGTGCTGAGAATGCGCACATTACGCACCAATGGTGTAAAGAAGGCGCTTGCAAAAGGCTTTTATATCGATCGTATGCAGGACGGAGACCTTGATACACTGAATGAGTTCTGGGTTCTTCTGGAGGACATGCTGATACGACAGCATAAAGCCAGTCCTGTACATACTGTTGATGAAATCTGTCTTCTGATGTCACGTTTCCCACGTGAGATTAAGGTATACATTGTAAGAAACTCCGGTCTTCGTATTGTTGCAGGTGTTATTGTCTTTGAAACAGGACGTGTTGCTCATGTCCAGTACATTGCCAGTAATTCGGAAGGTAATGAAAACGGAGCTCTTGACCTTCTGTTCCGTCATCTGATTACCGAGCGTTACAGGAATATGGATTATCTTGACCTTGGAACCAGTAACGAGGCACATGGACATATTCTGAATGAAGGCCTCATTGCAAAGAAGGAAAGTTTTGGCGGACGTGCTGTTTGTTACGATTCATATCGTGTAATGTTGGATGAACCCGGCATTGGCACTATGTGTGAGTTGTATAAACCAAAAGATAAGAAAAAGAAGGTTAAATACCTGGACCTTAAAAAGTTAAATTATACATATGAACCACAGCTTTCGTATGAGATAAGTCGTGTTGCACAGAGCGGTCAATATCTTCTTGGTCAGGAAAACCAACGCTTTGAGCAAACGTGGAAGAACTATATTCGTTCCCGTAACTGCGTCCTTGTAGGTAATGGACTGGAGGCCCTTACGCTGATTCTCAGAGCCTATATCAAACTTAACGGTTGGAATAATGGGGACTATGTTCTGGTTCAGAGCAACACATATATTGCTACAATAATGTCTGTTCGTGAAGCTGGTCTGACTCCTGTCCTCTTTGAACCTGCTTACCATCCTGTATACGGAATGCCATTATTGGATACTGATTGTGTTGAACGTATTCTGGATAAGTTGGATAATTCGCATACCTTGCGTGCAATTATGCCGGTACATCTGTATGGAAGGGTATGGGATATGGATAGTGTACACAGGTTTGCTTCTAAGCATAACTTAAAGGTAATCGAGGATGCTGCACAGGCACATGGTGCGGAACTGAACGGAAAACGTGCAGGAGCATTGGGTGATGCTGCCGGATGGAGTTTCTATCCGGGTAAGAATCTCGGTGCACTGGGTGATGCAGGTTGTGTTACAACCGACGATGACAAATTGGCTGATTTGATTCGTACTATGGCTAACTATGGTAGCCGCAGGAAATATGTTAATGAGGTTGAGGGTATGAATAGCAGGGTGGACGAAATTCAGGCTGCTGTTCTTAATGTCAAGTTCTCTTATCTGAATATTGAGAACAAACGTCGCCGTGAAATAGCATACCGCTATTTGTCAGAGATTGACAACCCCTTGATTAAGCTTCAGCAACGACCAAGAAACCCGGAAGAAAATGTTTGGCATGTTTTTCCCATATATTGTGTTGAGCGTGACCGACTTCAGCTATATTTAAAGGAGAATGGGGTAGAGACATTGATACATTATCCTATACCTCCGCATAAGCAGGATTCGTTGAAAGGGGAGGGGAAATTGTTTATTTCGGATGCACTTGCTGTTGCAGAAAGGGAAGCAAATGAGGAACTTTCGCTACCTATCTCGCCTGTGATGAGCAATGATGAGGTTGATCGTGTTATCAGTCTCTTGAATCGTTTTGTTGCACAGTAGTCTGATATAACGCGTACGGTATGGGGTATGGAGATTCATGGACACGTAGTAAGGTCCTTTCACAGGCACTCAGGATATTGATGATGATTGGGTGCGAAAAGTACAGTGTAAGAGACATTATGGAAACTCAGGGTATATCCCGTAAGACGGTATACCGGTATCTGGATTCGTTCCGTGCTGCAGGAATAGGTATTAACTATAGCAATCATATATTTTCGCTGAGTAAGAATGACAGTGTAGAAGGTGACCTGAGTAAATTATTCCTGTTCAGTCCTGATGAGGCGGTAACACTGTATAATGCCATTGATGTTATCGAGACAAATTCGGTTATTCGCCAAAGGCTGAAGGATAAACTTACGGCATTGTATGGTGCTCATGTCGTACAGGAGAAATTAATCCGCAGGGAATCGCTGCATAGTGTAAAGGATCTGATGCTTGCTATAGCCAATGAGCAACAGGTAATCTTGCATGGATATTCAAGCCCAAACTCTGCAACCAAGCGTGATCGTCTTGTAGAGCCTTTCCGGATGGGACCTGATAATGAGCAGGTTTGGTGTTATGACGTAGACAGCGGAAAATGCAAGACATTCAAGGTAAGCCGTATCCAAAAGGTTGAGGTTACTGAAAAGTCCTGGCATTTCAAGCATATGCATGTAGGAGGATATACAGACCCGTTTCGCATGATTAGCAATGACGGACGTATGTTTCAGTGCCGTCTTCTCTTGAATCGACGTGCCATGGAACTTCTTCGTGAGGAGTATCCGTTGAGTGAGCAATACATCAGTCAAACAGGAACTGATACATGGCAAGCAGATATTCCTGTCAGTAACTATGTAGGCATTGGACGTTTTGTAGCTGGTCTGATGGATCATATCCAGATACAGACGCCTGAATTACAGCAATACATTAGGGAGTATCTGAAAAGGTCATTGGATGGAATGTAGGTTTGCTGTTTGCCTTGTGTCGCTGTTGTCAACTACCTAAAGCCCCTATATTATTTCAATTCTGTAAGGTGGTATTTTGTCGGAGCCTTGACTAATTTGCGTCCTACGGCACGTTTTATTACCGTCGTACCTTGCAGGGTCAATGTCCATGTGCTGTCCGAGGTATGAACGAGTTCTGCAGTTTGTGTCTCGCTGCCTTGGTCGTAGCTGAGACGCATAACGGTTACATTCGGTTTGGTTTGCTTGAAACTTGTTATCACCCAAATTCCATAGATGTACGGTTCTCCCTTCTTTTCGTTCCAGCCGCCAAAGTATCCGTTAAACATACCAAAATCGTCCATTCCAGGTACGGAGATGCTTTCATTGTCCGGATCGAATTTCAGGATAATATGTTCGTTTCTGTCAACCAGTATTCTTTTTTGTCCTGTTGCGTTAATTGCAAAAAAAACTGCAAAAAATGTAAGTGGTATATACTTCATAGGTCTGTTTTTGATACCCAATATACAAATATACAAATATAAAGTGTATTTAGTACAAATGTTCAGCAAATAATTTTGTTAAATTAAATGTTTATTGTACCTTTGCACGCGAAAATGCTAATTTATAGCATAATTTAACATATTTGTAATGACGAAAAATACAAAAACTCCGGATTTTATATTCGAATCAAGTTGGGAAGTTTGTAACAAGATAGGAGGTATATATACGGTTCTCTCAACACGTGCCAAGACCATGCAGAACATGATGCATGACAGGGTTGTGTTCATCGGTCCAGACCATTGGGAAGGAAAGGAAAATCCGCTGTTCAAGGAGGATAGGAAAATACTGAAGACATGGGCAGTAAAGGCTAAGAGTGAAGGCTTGAAAGTACGCACGGGACGTTGGAATATTCCAGGTGAACCGATTGTTGTTCTTGTTGACTTTAAGGAATATTTTGAGAAACGTAATGAGTTGTACGGCGAGTTGTGGGAGATTGCTGGAATTGACAGTACCAAGGGATATGGTGATTATGACGAGGCCAATATGTTCTCGTACGCTGCTTCCTTGGTAGTTGAAAGCATATACCGCAATCAGCTGAAAAAAAAATACAGGAATGTCGTTTACCAGGTTCACGAATGGATGTGTTGCCTTGGTGCGATGTTCATACAGAAATATGTTCCGGAGATAGCTACAGTCTTTACAACTCATGCAACTACCATCGGACGCAGTATTGCCGGCAACAACAAACCTCTGTATGATTATCTTTGGGCCTACAATGGTATCCAGATGTCTCGGGAGCTGAATGTTGAGGCCAAGCATAACCTTGAACGTGAAACGGCTCATCGCGTAGATTGTTTCACTACTGTCAGCAGTGTGACGGGCAGGGAGTGTGAAGAATTGCTGGATATGAAGTGTCCTGTGATTCTGCCAAATGGTTTTGAGGCAGATTTTGTACCAAAAGGTGCAGCATTTGCCAACACCCGTGCTGCTGCCCGTAAGCGTATCTTTGATGTTGCCAACGCATTGACAGGTCAGAAATTTGACGATGACACGCTGATCGTCGCTACCAGTGGGCGGTATGAGTTCCGCAACAAGGGTATTGATGTTTTCCTGGAGGCGATGAACCGTAGTCTGAGAAATGACCGTCTTGCCAGGAATGTGCTGGCACTGGTTCAGGTTCCTGCATGGGTAGGTGAACCCCGCGTCGATCTTCAGGAACGCATGGTGTTGGTTGACAAGGGTGGTATGGAGGCACAGCCTTTCACGGATGCCTTGGATTGTCCGGTTATTACCCATGACCTGCACAATATGGACAGTGACAGTGTTACAGGCATGCTTAAGTATTTTGATATGTGGAATCGCCCGGAGGATAAGGTTAAGGTGATATTCATTCCGTGTTACCTGGACGGAAAGGATGGAATCTTCGGTCGTAAATACTATGATATGCTTATCGGTAATGACCTGAGTGTCTATCCTTCCTATTATGAGCCTTGGGGCTATACTCCGCTTGAGAGTGTCGCTTTCCATGTACCATGTGTTACAACGACTTTGAGCGGGTTCGGCATGTGGGCCAACAGCGTGAAGGGTGACGGGTGTAATATAATGGATGGAGTTGAGGTTATTCCGCGTACTGACTATAACTACAGCGAGGTTGCCGACCGTATCAAGGATTGTGTGGCCATGTACAGCGCATTGCCTGCTGATGAAGTGGAGAAGGCACGTAAGGCGGCACATACGTTGAGCAAGAAGGCTTTGTGGAAGAATTTCATCAAGTATTACGAAAAGGCTTACGAGGTAGCCCTGACTGCCCGTGATGAGAGAATGCAAGGAAATTAATATAATAGAATTCAACCATTTTTTATTAATATATTATGAAAATTAAAGCAAGCAATGCTAATGTGGCAGCATGGAAGAACGTTACTGCTAAAAGTAATGTTCCTGCAGAGCTGGAGAAGTTGAATGAACTTGCCCACAATATGTGGTGGGCGTGGAATCACGATGCACGCAGCCTGTTTACAATGCTGGACGAGAAGTTGTATGCAGAGTGTGGACAAAACCCTGTCTTGATGCTCGAGCGTCTGTCTCATGAGAAGATGGAGCAGTTGGCTAAGGACAAGGCTGTTGTTAAGAAAATGAACGATGTGTATGCTCAGTTCCGTGCATACATGGATGTAAAGCCTGACAGCACTCGTGCAAGTGTGGCTTATCTGTGTATGGAGTATGGTCTGAACCAGGTGTTGAAGATCTACTCTGGTGGTCTGGGCATATTGGCCGGTGACTATATAAAGGAGGCTTCTGACTCTAATGTTGATATGTGTGCTGTCGGTTTCCTGTATCGTTTTGGCTATTTTACCCAGACTTTGAGTATGGATGGCCAGCAGGTTGCCAATTACGAGGCTCAGAATTTCGGTTCTCTGCCTATTGAGCAGCAGATGAACGAGGACGGCAGCGCGATGGTGATCGATGTTCCATATATGAATTATCATGTACATGCATATGTGTGGCGCGTGAATGTCGGTCGTGTCAAGTTGTATCTGTTGGATACGGACAACGACATGAACAGTGATTTTGACCGTCCTATCACTCATGCATTGTATGGCGGTGACTGGGAGAATCGCCTGAAGCAGGAGATACTGCTTGGTATAGGTGGTGTCCTGCTGTTGAAGAAGTTGGGTATAAAGAAGGATGTCTACCACTGCAACGAGGGTCATGCCGCTCTGTGCAATGTACAGCGTCTGGTTGACTTCGTGAATGAGGGTAAGACCTTCACCGAGGCTCTTGAGCTGGTTCGTGTAAGTTCCCTGTATACGGTACATACTCCTGTTCCTGCAGGTCATGACTATTTTGACGAGGCATTGTTCAGCAAGTACATGGGTGGCTATGCCAACATGCTGGGTATAAGCTGGGATGAATTTATCGGAATGGGCCGTATGAATCCTGATGATAAGAACGAGCGCTTCTGTATGTCTACTTTCGCATGTAACACTTGTCAGGAGGTTAATGGCGTAAGCTGGTTGCACGGCGAGGTTTCGAAAAAGATGTTCGCAGGAATCTGGAAGGGTTATTTCCCCGAGGAGAGTCACGTAGGCTATGTTACCAATGGCGTTCACTTCCCGACATGGTGTGCCAATGAGTGGCGTAAGCTGTATGCAAAGCATTTTGATTCCAACCATTTGGCAGACCAGTCAAACGAGGAGATATGGCATGCTATATATAACGTGAGCGATGATGAGGTATGGCAGACCCGTATGCAGCTTAAGAGTAAGCTGGTTGACTATATCCGTGAGCAGTTCCGTGAGTCTTGGCTGAAGAATCAGGGTGATCCAAGTCGTGTGGTTAACCTGATGGACAAGATTAATCCCAATGCACTGCTGATTGGCTTCGGTCGCCGTTTTGCTACTTACAAGCGTGCTCATCTGCTGTTTACTGATCTGGAGCGTCTTGAGAAGATTGTCAATAATCCAAATTATCCAGTTCAGTTCCTGTACACCGGTAAGGCTCATCCCGCAGACGGTGCAGGTCAGGGCTTGATCAAGAAGATCTATGAGATTTCCCAGATGCCTCAGTTCCTAGGCAAGATTATCTTCCTGGAGAACTACGACATGCAGTTGGCACGTCGTTTGGTTTCCGGTGTTGATATTTGGATGAATACTCCAACACGTCCATTGGAGGCATCCGGTACTTCCGGAGAGAAGGCCGAGATGAATGGTGTTGTTAACCTGTCTGTATTGGATGGATGGTGGTATGAGGGTTACCGCGAGGGTGCCGGCTATGCCTTGACTGCAAAGCGTACATATCAGAACCAGGCTCATCAGGACCAGTTGGATGCAGCAACCATCTACAATATGCTGGAGAATGAAATCATGCCGCTTTACTATGCCCGTAATTCAAAGGGTTACAGCACTGGTTGGGTGAAGGTGATAAAGAACAGTATTGCGACTATCGCTCCTCACTACACGATGAAGCGTCAGCTGGATGATTACTATGCCAAGTTCTATAATCCTATGCGTGATCGCGGTAACCTGTTGCGTAAGGATGACAACAAGATTGCCAAGGAGATTGCCCAGTGGAAGGAGACCGTCGCAGAGCGTTGGGATTCAATCAAAGTCGTTTCTATGGAGAAGTGCGAGGACATGATTAATGCTCAAGTTCAGGCTGGTAAGAAATACAATGTGAAGATTGTTATTGACGAGGCTGGTCTGGATGACGCAGTAGGCGTTGAGCTTGTTACCTTGCATACAGACAAGGATGGACAGGACAAGGTTTATCGCGTTGAGCAGTTTGAAATGACTGGTCGAGAGGGCAACAACTTTACGTTCGAGGGCGTTCATTGTCTGGATAATTCAGGTGCATATAAGGTTTCATACCGTATGTATCCTAAGAACAAGTATCTGCCTCACCGTCAGGACTTCTGCTACGTTAAGTGGTTCATCTGATATTCTTCCCCATCCGTTCTTTATTTTGCGGATGGGGATTTTTTTCTCCCTTTTTCTATTTATTTAATTTTATTTTGTATATTTGTACGCTCGAAATCTGTATCCTTTACAATTTTGAGCATTGTGTATAACTGCTTATAATATTAGACATGCATAATCCGTTTAGTTCCATAATCAACTGGTATTTCTCGAGAAAGGCCCTGCCATACTGGTGCATATTGCTTTTGGATTGCGCAATAGTGATGTTTTCCGGTCTGGTTGCTGCCTACTTGATTTTGGGTGGTGATAATCTGGTATCATATTTCAGGGTCGTTGTATTGCTGCTGTTGATTATTACGGGTATATTCGTCCTGTTCTTCAACCTGTTTCATACATACAGGGGAATTATCAGGTATACTTCAATCGTGGATCTGCAGAGAATTGCTTTTGCAACTGGTTGTGCGACATTGACTACGGCCATATTAAGCAGCGTTGCTATTTATATATATCCTCCGCACTATAGTCCTGCGGAGAAAATAATGAATATTGCAGAGGCGTTTCTGACTCTCTTTTCATTATCGACATTGCTGATATGGCTGATTCGCGTTACTGTAAAGACTATGTTTGAGTCATTCCGTACCGAAGCAGCAATTCCTGTTGCCATATACGGAACGAAAGCTGGCGGTATTGCGCTTGCAAAGAGTATTGCCTCGGTTTCGGAGAAACGTTTCAAGCTGCGCTGTTTCATATCGGATGCTTCTGATACAGAAGGTGGTTATCTGATGGGAAAGAAAATCTACCACAATGGTCCTGATATCGTCAAGAACTTGGTTGAGAACGGTGTCAAGACAATCATGATATCACCTTTGAAGACAATTCTCTTCAATCAGAATCAGCCGATGATTGATATGTTGACATCTGCAGGTATCAAGATTCTGATAATGCCGCGTGAGGAGGTCTGGACGGAGGGATCTGAGCTGAAACTCTCCCAGATGCATGATGTGGAAATCGAGGATTTGCTGCCTCGTGATGAAATTAAGGTTGATCTTGATGCAATTGGTAACCTGCTGCGTAACAAGCGAATATTGATTACAGGTGCTGCCGGTTCAATTGGCAGTGAGATGGTACGTCAGGTCGCAGAGTTCCATCCTGCAGAGATGATTCTGATAGATCAGGCAGAAACACCGATGAACGATCTTCGCCTTCTTATGGAGAGGCAATATGCTTATGTCAAGAGCGAAACTATTGTCACTAGCATTGCGAACAAGATACATATGGAGAATATATTCGCGACACATCGTCCTCAGTATGTTTTCCATGCTGCTGCGTATAAGCATGTTCCCATGATGGAGGAAAATCCTGCTATTGCCGTACAGAACAATATATACGGTACACGGGTTATTGCCGATCTTGCCGTAAAATACGGTACGGATAAGTTTGTGATGATAAGTACCGACAAGGCGGTTAATCCTACGAATGTGATGGGATGCAGCAAGCGTATATGCGAAATTTACTGCCAGTCGCTGAATAAGAAACTGCAGGATGAGAAGAAGGACGGTGAACATGTTTGTCAGTTCGTGACAACCCGTTTCGGCAATGTGCTTGGCTCTAACGGTTCGGTTATTCCTTTGTTCAAGGAGCAGATCAAGAACGGTGGTCCTATAACGGTTACTCATCCGGACATCGTCCGTTTCTTCATGCTAATCCCCGAGGCCTGTCGTCTGGTTCTTGAGGCAGGTACAATGGGGCATGGCGGTGAGATCTTCGTCTTTGACATGGGTAAGCCTGTCCGTATTGTAGACCTTGCGAAACGTATGATAAACCTGTCCGGTGCACAGGATATAAAGATTCAGTTCACAGGTCTGCGTCATGGCGAGAAATTGTATGAGGAGGTTCTGAGTAACGAAGAAAATACATTGCCTACTGAACATCCGAAGATCAAGGTTGCGAAAGTGCGCGAATATGATTATGATACCATATGCAGCTATGAGAAGGAATTGATGGAGCTTTCATTTACGCATGACGACATGTTGATTGTCAAGAAGATGAAGGAAATCGTTCCGGAGTATAAGTCCCAGGTGTCAAAATACGAGATTCTGGATAAATAAATCCTATATCTTTATATAATGATGGCGTCATTGGTTGAACCAGTGACGCTTTCATTAATTTTAGGTATCAATGCTTTGCATTTATGAAATTAAAATTGTAAATTTGTGCTTTGGATTAATACTTAAAATACATTATATTATTATGCTTACAGTTGATGAACTGAATGACAGGCTGATTGATCTTGCTTTCAGTGAAGATATCGGTGATGGCGATCATACCACTCTGTGTTGTATCCCTGCTGACAGTATGGGCGAGAGCAAACTGTTGATCAAGGAGGAAGGTATCTTTGCCGGTGTGGAGATCGCAAAGCAGGTTTTCCATCGCTTTGATCCTACAATGGAGGTGGAGTGCTATATAGAAGATGGTGCACATGTAAAGCCTGGTGACATAGTAATGAGTGTGAGGGGCAAAGAACAGAGCCTGTTGCAGACGGAACGCCTGATGCTGAATATCCTGCAGCGCATGAGCGGCATTGCAACTATGACAAACAAATATCAGCAGGCTTTGATAGATGCCGGCACAAAGACACGTGTCCTGGATACCCGTAAGACCACCCCGGGTATGCGTATGCTTGAGAAGGAGGCTGTGAAGATAGGCGGTGGAATGAATCATCGTATCGGTCTGTTTGATATGATTCTGCTCAAGGATAATCATATTGATTTCTGTGGCGGCGTACATAATGCGATTACTCGTGCCAAGCAGTATTGCAAGGAGCATAACAAGGATCTGAAGATAGAATGCGAGGTTCGCAACTGGAAGGAACTGGAAGAGGCTCTGGCAGAAGGTTGCGACCGTATCATGTTTGATAATTTCACCCCTGAGGATACCAAGAAGGCAGTAGAGCTGGTTGCCGGCCGTGCTGAAACTGAGTCAAGCGGTGGCATTACCTACGAGACGATGATACCTTATGCCAAGGCAGGTGTTGACTTTATAAGCTTCGGTGCCTTGACGCATAGTGTCAAGGGCCTTGACATGAGCTTCAAGGCAGCGGGGAGCGATAAGCTGGTTATTAAGTAATTTATGATAGTCTGATCTGATGAACAGGTTTTTTCTGCTTTTTGTATTATTTTTCGGTTCTTGCTTCAGTTCGGTCCTTGCATGCACTAATCTGATTGTCGGCAAGGGAGCAAGTGCTGACGGTAGCGTGATTGTCAGCTATAGTGCTGATGACTATGGTTCGTTTACAGCGCTCAACTATGCGCCGCATGCCCGTCACAAGAAAGGTGATATGCGACCATTGTACCATTATGAGAGCAGCAACTATCTGGGTGAGATTCCCGAGATAGAAGAGACATATAAGGTAATCGGACATATCAATGAGTTCCAGCTGTGTATCCTGGAAACGACCTTTGGCGGCCGTGAAGAACTGTGGGATGGTCCCGGTATCATGGATTACGGAAGCCTGATGTATGTTGCCCTGGAGCGTTGTAAGACTGCACGCGAGGCTATCAAGCTGATGACAGATCTGTGTCAGACCTATGGTTATATCAGCGAGGGCGAGAGTTTTACGATTGCTGACAAGAACGAGGTCTGGATTATGGACCTGATTGGTAAGGGAAAAGGCGAGAAGGGTGCCGTCTGGGTAGCCCGCCGTGTTCCTGACGACATGATTTGCGGTCATGCCAACCATAGTCGTATACGCCAGTTCCCGTTGAACGACAAGAAGAACTGTATTTACAGCAAGGATGTTATTACCTTTGCCCGCAAGAAAGGCTATTTCAGTGGTAAGGATGTTGATTTCTCCTTCTCGGCCGCATACGCACCAACGGATTTCGGTGCACAGCGTTTCTGTGATGCCAGAGTGTGGAGCTTCTTTAACAAATGGGCAAAGGATGATATGACACCGTATCTGAAATATGCTATGGGAGAGGACTTTGATCCCGTAACCAAGAAGCCTTTGGACGGCGTTGCCCATGAGATGCCCCTATGGGTTAAGCCAAAAGGATACCTGAGTGTACAGGATATCAAGGATATGATGCGTGACCATTACGAAGGTACGCCCATGGATATCACTACAGGATTGGGTGCAGGACCTTATGCAATGCCTTATCGTCCTACTCCCCTGCAGTTTGAGGTTGACGGCAAGAAATATTTTAACGAGCGTCCGATAAGTACCCAGCAGACGAGTGCAGTGTACGTAGCACAGTTACGTTCATGGCTTCCTGATTATATGGGTGGCATTCTGTGGTTCGGTAACGATGATGCAAACATGGTTGCGTTTGTTCCTATCTATTGCTGTACCAAGGACGTTCCTGAGTGCTTCAGCAGGAAGCTTGCCAATGCGTTTACTTTCAGTTTCAAGAGTGCATATTGGATGTGTAACTGGGTAAGCAACATGGTTTATTACCGATATGACACACTTTTCCCTGAGCTGAAGGCAGTACGTGACCGTCTTGATGCAGATTTCACTACGATGAATCTATTGGTTGAGAAGGATGCCGAGAGTATGAATCCTGATGAGGCCAGTAAGTTCCTGAGCGACTACAGCCACCGCATGTCCGGTATGATGACCGATGAATGGATGCAGCTTGCCCAGCGTATTATTGTCAAGTACAACGACATGGTGATAAAGAAGACGGACTCGACGGGAAACTATCTGAGGACTCCCGGTGGCGAGCCTGAACGCGTCATCCGTCCCGGATATCCTGAGGAATACAGACGTGCCATTGTCAAGGAGAGTGGTGACAAGTATCTTTCCAGATAATCTATAGTGTGGAATGAAGGAGAAATTCGGTTGCTCAGGTTGTAAAATAAGTATGTTTTGCGGCCATAGGAACGAAGATGGTGGTTGTGAGACAAGCCTTAAGGCAGTTGCTATTGCCTTTGTGCTCCCCTTGATTGCCATTGTTGTGATTCTTTCCTTAGGGCAGCTGTATTTTAACGAGTTAATTTCCGCTTTGCTCATTGTATTTTTCCTGATACTCTATTTCCTTGCAATTCGACTGATAAAACCTAAATTCTGAGAAATAACTTAACTAATTAATATTATGAATGTAATCTTGATTGCAGTATGCGTTTTGGGTGGCATTGGCTTGATATCCGCTGCGGTATTGTTCATTGCCAGCAAGAAGTTTGCTGTATGGGAAGATCCCCGCATCAAGGAGGTGAATGAAGTGCTGCCACAGGCAAACTGCGGTGGTTGCGGCTATCCGGGCTGTGCGGGATTTGCAGGAGCATGTGTTAAGGCTGCCGAGGGTGGAAGCCTCTCGGACCTGAACTGTGCTCCAGGTGGACAGGCTGTAATGGAAAAGGTTGCAGCCATACTTGGCCTTCAGGCAAGTGCAGCTGCACCGAAGGTAGCTGTTGTACGCTGCCAGGGTACATGTGATGTACGTCCGCATGGTGTTGAGTTCGACGGTGCCCATTCCTGCCGTATCCAGAACATGACCGGCATGGGCGAGACTTTATGCCAGTATGGTTGTCTGGGCGAGGGTGACTGTGCCGGTGTTTGTCTGTTCGGTGCAATTACCGTGAATCCTGCAACACGTATTGCCGAGGTTGACGAAAGCAAGTGTACGGGTTGCGGTGCCTGTGCCAAGACATGTCCTCGCGGTATAATAGAACTGCGTCCCCAGGGACCGAAGAACCGCAAGGTCGTAGTCCTGTGTAACAACAAGGACAAGGGCGCTCTTGCAACCAAGGAGTGTAAGGTAAGTTGTATAGGATGCGGTAAGTGCGTGAAGACTTGTGATAAGTTCGAGGCAATTACGCTGGGTACAAATCTGGCTCATATCGATCCGGACAAGTGCAAGCTGTGCCGCAAGTGCGAGGAGGCTTGTCCACGTGGTGCTATCGTGGCATTTAACTTCCCTCCGCGCAAGCCTAAAGTTGAAGAACCAGTAAAAGAGGAGGGCAAAGCATGAAGACATTTAGCATGGGTGGTGTACACCCCGAAGAGAATAAATTAAGTGCAGGATCTCCAATTCGTGAGGCAGCATTGCCCAAGCAGGCGGTTTTCAGCATGTTCCAGCATATTGGGGCACCTGCCGTTCCTGTTGTCAAACGTGGTGATGTAGTCAAGGTCGGTACCCTGCTTGGCGAGGCAAACGGTTTTGTAAGCGCTCCTGTTTACTCGTCAGTCAGCGGCAAGGTTTCAAAGGTCGATGTTGCCCTTGATGCCAGTGATACGCGCCGTATGGCTGTATATGTGGATGTCGAGGGTGATGAATGGGAGGATTCGATTGACCGTACTACCGATCTTGTAAAACTATCTGACCGTCCCGATCTGGACAGCAAGACTATAATAGAAAAGGTAAAGGCAGCCGGCATAGTCGGTATGGGCGGTGCCACATTTCCCTGTCATGTGAAATTGTCTCCACCTCCGGGTCAGAAAGCCGAGTGCGTTATTATCAATGCCGTTGAATGTGAGCCCTATCTGACATCTGATCATAGCCTGATGTTGGAACATGCAGCCGAGATTCTGGTGGGTGTCAAGCTCATAATGAAGGCAGTGAATGTCCAGAAGGGCTATATAGGTATAGAGAACAACAAGCCGGACGCTATCCAGCTGATGAAGCAGACGGCTGCAGAGTATCCTGATATCGAGGTAGTACCTCTGAAGGTCCAGTATCCGCAGGGTGGTGAGAAACAGCTCATTGATGCCGTTATTGGCCGTCAAGTTCCTGCTCCTCCTGCAATACCTATCAATGTAGGTGCTGTTGTACAGAATGTAGGTACGGCATTTGCCATTTACGAGGCCGTGATGAAAAACAAGCCTCTGATAAGCCGCGTAATCACTGTTACTGGCAAGAGCCTGAAGAATCCCAGCAACCTGTTGGCTCGCCTTGGCACTCCGTTCAGTCAGTTGATTGAAGAGTGTGGTGGCCTGCCTGCTGATACGGGAAAGATTATCGGTGGCGGCCCGATGATGGGCAAGGCATTGATATCTACTGACATTCCTATGACCAAGGGTTCGTCAGGCCTGCTGATAATGAACGAGAAAGAATCCCGCCGTGCGGAAGTAGAGCCGTGTATCCGCTGTGCCAAGTGCGTCGGTGCATGTCCTATGGGACTCGAGCCCTACCTGTTGTCAACCTTGTCGTCCCAGCATGTGTGGGATCGTGCAGAGGCCGAGGACATAACGTCTTGTATAGAGTGTGGCTCATGTGCATTTACATGTCCTTCACACCGTCCTCTGCTTGACAATATCCGCCTGGGCAAGACAACGGTAATGGGTATTATTCGCAGTCGTGCTGCTGCCAAGTAACTTGAATATTTAACTTAAAAATAAATTCATATTCTTATGAATAGACTAATAGTTTCCCTTTCACCTCATGTTCATTCCGGCGACAGTGTACAGAAGAACATGTATGGTGTATGTATTGCGCTGGTGCCTGCTTTGATTGCCAGCCTGTACTTCTTTGGTCTGGGAGCTGCAGTGGTTATGCTGACCAGTGTTGTCAGCTGCGTTCTGTTTGAATGGGCCGTTACGCGCTTCATCCTGCGCCGCGAGAAGGTTACTGTTCTGGACGGCAGTGCAATTCTTACAGGTATTCTCCTGGGATTCAACCTGCCCAGTACCCTGCCTGTCTGGATTATTATCATCGGTGCCATGGTTGCAATATGTATTGGCAAGATGACCTTTGGCGGTCTTGGCCAGAATCCCTTTAACCCGGCACTCGTGGGACGTGTATTCCTATTGATTTCATTCCCTGCCCAGATGACCACATGGCCCAAGAGCGGTACCGTAGAGTATGTCCTGTCCGATGTAGATTCCCAGACATGCGCAACACCCTTGAGTATCATGCAGCATGCAATAGGCGAGGGCAGGCCCGAGATCCTGAGCGAACTGCCGGACAGCCTTGACATGCTGATAGGCAGGACAGGCGGTTCATTGGGCGAGGTCAGTGCAATCCTGCTTCTGTTGGGCTGTGCATATATGCTTGCGCGCAAGATTATCACATGGCACATTCCTGTCAGTATACTGGGCACCGTTGCCGTACTCAGCGCAATCCTGCATGTTGCCAATCCCGTATATGCATCCCCGGTGGTGGTGCTGTGCAGCGGTGGCCTGATGTTGGGTGCCTGCTTTATGGCTACCGACTATGTTACCAGCCCGATGGTACCCAAGGGTCAGCTGATATATGGCATATCCATTGGTATTCTCACGGTTGTTATCCGTAACTGGGGTTCTTATCCCGAGGGTATGAGCTTTGCCATACTTATTATGAATGCCTTTACCCCGTTGATCAATACCTATTGTAAACCCAAGCGTTTTGGCGAGAAGCCAGGAAAGGAGGCTGCTAAATGAAAAAATTAGAATCCACATGGTACAATATGGTTATTGTACTGACACTGATTGCAGTCTGTGCAGGTGCAGCATTGGCATATGTAAACCATTTGACAGAAGGCCCGATCAAGGAAATTGCAGAAGCAAACGAGGCTGCTGCAATCAAGGCAGTTCTCTGTACTGACGATGTTGTGATTACGGATACCATTACAATTGGCGAAGGCAAGGATGCTGCTACCGTCTATCTTACGGACAAGGGCGCAGCTGTCAAGACCAGCGATCCCGGCAACAAGAGCTTTGGCGGCGGTCTTTCCATCATGGTAGGCCTTGATTGCGAATTCCACGTTCTGGGTTATTCGGTCCTGACCAGCAACGAGACACCAGGTCTTGGTGCAAAGGCCGGCGAGTGGTTCCAGAAAGACGGCAAAGGTAATATTATAGGTAAGACAGCAGGCAAGCTGACGGTTTCAAAAGACGGTGGCGAGGTAGATGCAATTACCGCCAGTACAATTACCAGCCGTGCTTTCCTTGCAGCTGTGAACAACGCATACGTTGCATTCTCGGCAGCACAGGGAAAAGAGGTTGATGCACATTGTGCAAGCTCGTCAACTAAGCATAATAATAGAAAGGAGGAGAATCATGAATAGTCTGAAAGTTCTGTGGAATGGTATAATCAAGGAAAACCCAACCTTTGTCCTTCTTCTGGGAATGTGTCCAACACTGGGTACTACCAGCAGTGCACTGAATGGTATGAGCATGGGGCTTGCCACAATGGCCGTTCTCATCTTCTCCAACCTGATTATCTCGCTTATCAAGAATCTGATTCCCGATATGGTGCGTATTCCCTCGTTTATCGTCGTCATCGCATCACTTGTTACAATCCTTCAGATGCTTATCAAGGCATTTGCACCCGAGATAGACAAATCACTGGGACTCTTTATCCCCCTGATTGTAGTAAACTGCATTATCCTTGGTCGTGCCGAGGCATTTGCAGCAAAGAACGGTCCCGTTTCGTCCGTTATGGACGGTATAGGTATGGGACTTGGCTTCACACTTGCCCTCACACTGCTGGGAGCAACACGCGAATTGCTGGGTACCGGCAAGATATTCTCCTTTGCAATGTTCCCCGAAAGCTATGGAGCCCTGGTATTCGTGCTCGCTCCGGGAGCCTTCATCTGTCTTGGTTATCTGATTGCTATCATTAATAGGATAAAAGGATAAGAATTATGGCATATATATTGATTTTCATCACAGCAATCTTCGTTAATAACGTTGTGCTGTCACAGTTCCTGGGTATTTGTCCTTTCCTGGGTGTAAGTAAGAAGGTCGACACAGCCCTTGGTATGAGTGCAGCCGTTGCATTCGTACTCACCCTGGCAACAATCGTCACATACCTTATCCAGGTATATGTTTTGAATACATTACATTTGGAATACCTTCAGACAATCGCCTTCATCCTGGTAATTGCAGCTTTGGTACAGATGGTCGAGATTGTATTGAAAAAGGTTTCGCCAGCCCTGTATCAGGCCCTGGGCGTATTCCTGCCCCTGATTACTACCAACTGCTGTATACTGGGTGTAGCTATTCTTGTCGCTCTGGGTACATACAATTCCCAGGGACTTGAGCCTAATCTGCTGACGGGTGTTGTATATGCAATAAGCACGGCAATAGGCTTCGGCCTCGCATTGGTCATCTTTGCCGGAATCCGCGAGCAACTCAGCATGGCCAATATCCCACGCGGCATGCAAGGCATGGCAATCGCCCTTGTTACCGCAGGTCTCCTCGCCATGGCCTTCATGGGCTTCAGCGGCGTAGACAGCGGCCTCGCGAAGGCATTGGGGTTGTAATCGGTTAGCGGTTAAGGGTTAGCGGTTAGCGAACTATGTGTTAAGGCAGTTACAGTCGAAAGATTGTAACTGCTTTTTTGTCCATTCAATTGGGCGTGCTCAGTTCCTCACACTAATCCCAACTTTTTGGCATGAGCCAAACGATCAATCGGCTTAAGCCAAACGCCAAAATGGCTCTATAGGAAAATCAGGTTATTCTTAGAAACAATCGCTAACCGCTAACCCTTAACCGCTAACCGATTTTGCTGCACAGATAGTCCGCTACGATGCGGGCAGCGGATTCGACCTTTTGGGCGCAGGGGCGTGCCTTGTAGTACTCTACGGTGCGTGCATCAGGGACATTGGTGTTCTTTACTACGGGGCATTTGTTCATTGCAAGGAGCTCGGCACATATTATGCTTCCGTTTTCTTCCTTGAATGCGTTGACCAGTTGCTGCACAGTCTTGTAGCACTCAGCTTTACCGGCATTGTCCGAGCCCTGTGTCTGTCCGTCTTCAAGACCAGCGACAATAACCATGCCTGAAACTGCACCGCACATCATGCGCATACGGCCTACGCCTCCTCCAAAACCTGCACTGACGCGCAGTGCCATGTCCTGGTCAAGGTTATAGTATGGTGCAAATGCTGCAACGACTGCCTGACAGCAGTTGTATCCCTGCTTGAAATTCTCTACCGCCTGCTGTACGCAGGCATCTGCCTCTTTGGATGTCATGGTTATTGGTGTGTTGAAAAACGCTGTTCTGCCAGTTTCTCGTACTTGGTACCGGGACGGCCGTAGTTTGCGTATGGCCATATACTGATGCCACCGCGTGGGGTGAATATTCCTGTTACTTCGATGTAGCGGGGATCCATAAGCTTTATCAGGTCCTTCATTATTACGTTGACGCAATCCTCGTGGAAATCTCCGTGGTTGCGGAACGAGAAGAGGTATAGCTTCAGGCTTTTGCTCTCGACCATGCGCTGGTCGGGAATGTAGCTGATGCGTATCTCGGCAAAGTCGGGCTGACCTGTAATAGGGCAGAGCGTAGTGAATTCCGGGCAATTGAAGCGTACCCAGTAGTCGTTACCGGGGTGTCGGTTCTGGAATGTCTCCAGTACCTCGGGTGCATAGTCCTGTCTGTATTGTGTGTTTTGGCCTAACTGCTGCAGACCTTCGTCTTTTCTGTTCATCTAATTGATCTTGTTTTCAAATTATTTCCAAATGCAGCATCTCATTCAGCAATTCTATTCCGCTGTTTTGTGCAAGGAGCGACTTGAACATTTCCGGCTTGGAAATGAAATGTTTTATTTCCTCTGCCTCGGCAACGCGCACGTTGAGCTGGAACTTATTGTTCTTTAATCCGGTTCGTATGGCTGCCAGCATGCTTGCCATCATATTGTTCAGGTTTTGGGCAATCTGTGCATTATTGGCTGTTATCTGATAGATGTTCTCGTCTATCCGGGCGGGAGTCATGTTACGCATACGTATTTGCATTGCCTTTTGTTCATGCGGCATTGCATTTATCATCTTATTCCACTGGAATATTACGTCGTTCTCGGTGTATGGGCTGTCAAGTTCCTGATTGACGGGTTCCTGTATATCTGCTTTGGCCTTTGGCGTGTCTGCATCATTGGTCTTGCGCATGCTTGGACCAAGATTGGACATCTTCAGGGTTGTCAGTTTTGGAGAACTCTTCTGGAACTTGGGCGCGGGAACACTGACCTGAGGTGCCGGCTGAGCCTGCACCTTGGTATTGAATATGGGTTTTAATATATGCCTGGGGCTACGCCCCGAGCCAGGTTCATCTTCTCCCTGTGTTATCTGTGCGCATTGTATTAGGCAGATTTCAACCTGCAGGCGCTTGTTGTGACTTTGGCGGTATGACTGGTCGCAGTCGTTGGCAAGCTTGATTACGCGGTATATGAACTTGAAGCTGCATTTCTTCGTCTGTGCGCTATATCGTTCACGTGTCTGCTGGCTACATTCCAGGAGCGGCAGTGTGCTTTTGTCTCTTGCGACTAGCAGCTGGCGCATGTGGCTTGCCAATCCTGCAATAAAGTTACCCGGGTCAAAGCCCTTTTGTATGATTTCGTTGAGCAACAGCATGCATGCTTCGGTATTGTTTTCCAGGAAAAGGTCTACAATACGGAAATAGTATTCGGTCGAAAGTACATTCAGGCTCTGGCATACCGTTTCGTAGTTGAGGTTGCCGTTGGTGAATGCAATCATCTGGTCGAAGATGCTGAGGGCATCACGCATACCGCCGTCTGCCTTCTCGGCAATCAGCTGCAGGGCTGCATCATCCGCAGTATAGCCCTCCTTCTGTGCTACCTCCTTGAGGTGGTTTAATGTGTCGGTAAGTGTTATGCGGTTGAAATCATAAACCTGGCAGCGAGACAGGATGGTAGGCAATATCTTGTGCTTCTCGGTTGTTGCCAGGATGAAGATTACATAGTGTGGCGGTTCCTCAAGCGTTTTCAGGAATGCATTGAATGCCGAGGTCGACAGCATGTGAACCTCGTCGATGATAAATACCTTGTATTTGCCTGTCTGTGGCGGGATCTGTACCTGTTTTATCAGTTCGCGTATATCCTCGACGCTGTTGTTGCTTGCAGCATCCAGTTCATGGATGTTCATGCTGCGTCCCTCGTCGAAGCTCTTACAGCTCTCGCATTGTCCGCAACTCTCGCCGTCTGCTTGAGGTGAAAGACAATTGATGGTCTTTGCAAAGATACGCGCACATGTGGTCTTGCCTACACCTCGGGGACCACAGAACAGGTATGCGTGTGCAAGCTTGCCGCTGTGTATTGCATTCTTCAGCGTGGTCGTCAGGGACTGCTGTCCGACGACCGTATCGAATGTCATTGGGCGGTACTTGCGTGCAGATACAATGTACTCTTGCATTATAATTTGATGTTAAAAGTTCAGTCAGTCTTTAATTGCTACAAATTTAGAATATTTTATTCATTAATGCACACATGTCATGTCTTTTTTTTCTATCTTTGCGACAAAATTAGCAAATATTCCGGGCAATACAAATATGGCATTATGAGCAGAATGCACTCTCTTGTTGATTTCATTGGCAGACATAAATACGCATTTACCGTATTCTTCATTATACTGATAGTCGGACTGTTGGATGAAAACAGCTGGTATAACCGTTACCAGCGTTTGCAGAATATTGACAAACTGCGTATTGAGATGCAATCGTACAAGGATCAGTACGACAGTGATACAAGGGAGTTGAAGCGCTTGAACCAGCGTGACTATGTCGAGAAATTTGCACGTGAGCGTTATCTGATGAAGCGTGAGAACGAGGATGTCTTCGTAATCACACAACGTCCAGACACCAGTTCATTCCAATGAGGTATATATTGAGATTCCTGTATTGTACGTATCAGTTGCTGATATGTTTTCCAATATTGCTGATATCTACAATTCTCACTGCCATCTTCACATTAATAGGATGCTCTTTCCTTAACGCACGTTGGTGGGGCTATTATCCTGCGATGCTGTGGAGCCGCATGATGTGTCTCGTCCCATTGCTGAAGGTGCGCATCGAAGGTGGTTGCAACCTGGATCCAAAACAGAGCTACATATTTGTTTCCAATCATCAGGGGCCGTACGATATCTTCCTTATTTACGGATGGTTGGGCCGTCCGTTCAGATGGCTTATGAAGAAGGAGCTTGCGGATATCCCTCTGGTTGGCAGGGCGTGTCTGAAAGCCGGGCATATCCTGGTAGACAAGAGCGGTCCAAAGGCAATCAGGCGCACCCAGGATCAGGCGCGTGAATCATTGCGGGACGGAGTCTCAATTGTCGTATTTCCCGAAGGTGCCCGTTCCTTTACAGGTCACATGGCTCATTTCCGCCGCGGTCCTTTTCAACTGGGACACATGCTGCAATTACCCATAGTACCTGTTACTATTGACGGCAGTTTCCAGGTGCTTCCTCGTCAGAAGGGATTTAATTTTGTCACACACCACACCTTGCGCCTGGTGATTCACGATCCTATTCCATATCGCGAGGATATGGATAGTATCATTCGTGAATCATATAGTGTGATAGAGTCAGCGCTGCCGCTTGAGATGCAGGGCTTCAGGGAGAATCCTGACCAGTAGTTGTCAGCCTTGCCTTACAGGTATTGACGCAATACGGGCCTCGTGACGACCGCCTTCAAACGGCGTGTTGAGGAATTCGTCCATAATGGCCCTTGCAGTCTCATTGTCAATAAAACGGCCCGGCATTACCAATACGTTGGCGTCATTGTGCTGACGTGTAAGATGCGCAATCTCCGGTGTCCAGCAAAGTCCTGCACGTATGCTCTGGTGCTTGTTGAGGGTCATCGATATTCCCTCGCCTGAGCCGCACATGGCAATGCCGGGATATACCTCGCCGCGTTCAATACCTTCGGCCAGTGCATGGCCGAATTCAGCATAGTTGCAACTGTCCTCGGTGTATGTACCGTAGTCCTTATATTCCAGACCTCTCTCCTCAAGGTATTGTTTTACATACTGCTTCAGCTGAAAGGCAGCATGATCCGATGCCAGACCTATTATCATAGTTATAGGATTGTCTTTGCTTGTTTGTATACATTCTCGGCAGTGTAGCCCAGTTTCTCGTCAAGTACCTTGTATGGTGCAGAGAAACCAAATGAATCCAGACCATAGATGAAGCTGTCCGGATGTGCGCCTACGAGGAAGCCCTCCAGTGTTACAGGCAATCCTGCGCTCAAACCGAATACCTTGCTGCCGACAGGGAATATCTGTCGCTGGTATTCTATCGGCTGCTGGCGGAAGAGACCTTCGCTTGGAGCACTCACAGTACGGACCTTGTATCCGTCTTTGCGCAAGAGACGTGCACCTTCAATCAGAGTGCTTACCTCAGAACCGTTGCCCACGAGAATTATATCAGGGTTCTCGTCGCTCTCTGCGCTGATATAGGCACCCTTCCTGACAAGTTCGTATGGTGTACCTGTTGGTAGCGGTACGATATTCTGGCGTGAAAGGATAAGCGCAGTCGGAGTGTTCATGTTTTCCATTGCCATCTGCCAGCATACGGTCGTTGCATTGCAGTCTGCAGGACGCAAAACCAGCATGCTGTTACGCCCGCTGTGGTTCTTCATCCTTTCCATGAGGCGAACCTGTGCTTCCTGCTCAACTGGCTCGTGGGTAGGTCCGTCCTCTCCGACACGGAATGCATCGTGGCTCCAGATAAACTTTACCGGAAGCTCCATCAATGCAGCCATGCGAATAGCAGGCTTCATGTAATCGCTGAAGACAAAGAATGTTCCGCAAGCTGCAAGCATGCCTCCATGCAGTGTAATACCAATACATACACATGCCATTGTCAGCTCGGCAACACCTGCCTGCAGGAATCCGCCTGCAAAGTTATCGCGGGAAATCTCGGTTGCACCGCCCTTTATAAAGCCGTCTGTCTTGTCCGAATTGCACAGATCGGCACTGCTTACAATCATATTGGGTACGGTCTTTGCCAGCAGTGAAAGACATGCACTGGATGCGTTACGCGTGGGTCCACCCTGCTTCTGCTCGAGTGTATCCCAAGGGATATTTGGCAGACGGCATGCAAACCAGTCTTCCTGCTGTGCAGCCTTTTCCGGATTTGCTGCTGCCCATGCCTTTTCCTCCCCGTGACGACTTGCAACAATACCGAGCAGTTCCTTGCGACGCTCGTCGTAAAGTTCCTGAACCTCGGGACGGATAACGAATGCATTGTCCGGATCATAACCCAGGTTCTTGACTGTATTGCGATATGCATCGCCGCCCAAAGGTGCTCCATGCGTCTTGCACGAACGCTCATAGCTGCTTCCGTCGGCCTGCCTTGCACCCTTGCCCATAACACAATGGCCGATAATCAGTGTCGGCTTTCCGTTACGGACAAGTGCAGCGTCCAGGGCTTCACGTATCTGCTGTACGTCATTGCCGTCAATTGTATGTACGTTCCAGCCCATTGCAATGTATCTTGCAGCAGTATCCTCGACAGTTACTACCTGTGTCTCGGTACTGAGCTGTATGTCGTTTGCGTCATAGAACATGACAAGGTTGTCCAGCCCCAGTGTTCCTGCAATACGTGCAGCACCGTGCGAAATCTCCTCCTGAATTCCACCGTCGCTGATATAGGTATATATCGTCTCCTTCTGGAACGTAGCATTACCGGTACGCGCATACAGGCATTTTGCAGCCAGTGCAGCACCTACTGCGTATGTATGTCCCTGTCCCAATGGACCTGAGCTGTTCTCAATGCCCCTGGCATAGTTCAGTTCGGGATGTCCAGGGGTAGGAGAACCCCACTGACGAAGCTCCTTCAGCTCGTCCAGTGTAAATTTACCGGTGAATGTCAGAACACTGTACAGCATGGGCGACATGTGACCCGGGTCAAGGAAGAAACGGTCCCTGCCTTCCCACAGAGGGTTTTCGGGGTCCTGTATCAGATACTCGCTGTAAAGTACATTAATAAAATCAGCTCCGCCCATGGCACCTCCGGGATGTCCACTTTTTGCTTTCTCAACCATTGCGGCAGTGAGGACACGGATATTGTCTGCAGCAAGGTTCAGTGTTTTGATGGAATTCATTGTGATATGTTGTTTGTTTTAATTGTCAGTATAAAAGTAAAGCTATATTATAGGTGATAGTACTTCAGCTGTCTGTACATTGCCCAGTCAAAGGTATACAAGGCAGCAGCACGCTTGCTGAACGACTTGTCCTTCTTTCCCGTCTCTGCAAAGTACGGCATTTCCTTCAGACGTTTACGGAAATTGCGCTTGTCCAGTTCTATACCCAGAATACCTTCGTATACACGCTGGAGCTGTGTTAGGGTAAACTCCTTTGGCAGCAGGTTAATTGCAACCGGTGTATACCCGATCCTGTCACGCAGCAGTTCAATAGCCTTTGTCAGCATCTTGCCGTGATCAAAGTGCAGCATCGGCAAGTTCTTGAGGCTGTACCATTCGCAGCCGAATTTCTGTATCAGTCTCGTATCGTGCAGCTTCTTGTTCAGCAGGGCATAGTACGCCGTGCTTATTACACGGCCGCCCGGGTCGCGGTCCAATTCACCGAATGTCTCTACCTGCTCCAGGAAGACATCCCTCATTCCCGTACGCTCCAGCAATACGCGGTGTGCTGCGTCATCCAGCGATTCCTCTGCTCCTACGAAACCACCAAGCAGCGTCGGTTCCCCGACAAAAGGTTCGATCTTTCGTTTTTGGAGCAGCACTTGTATGTCGTTGTTCTCGTATGCAAAAATTATGCAGTCGACAGCAACATAGAATTGAGGAACACCAGCGTAAAGCGTTTTTGCCATCACTTAAATGAATGTGAATTTTATCTTACTTTTATATACCTGAGCAAAGGTAAGAAATATATTTATATATTTGGATGTAGATGTGACACTTTTTCCCTTAAAAACATATAAATATAAAAAAAAGGTCCCAATCCCGATGTCGGGACTGAGACCTGTATGAAAAATCGGATAAACCGGATTAACAGAGCTTGCGCGAACCGTCACCGATTACAACGTCGATTACGATTGGTTCCTTGCCATATTTAGCTGCATATTTCTCCTTGACAACCTTTACGAAATTGTCATAGAGCTCGTTTGCAACCAGGTTGATAGTACAGCCGCCAAAGCCGCCGCCCATGATACGGGAACCTGTTACACCGCAATCCTTTGCTATGTCGTTCAGGTAATCCAGCTCCTCGCAAGATACCTCGTACTCCTTAGACAGGCCATAGTGAGTCTCGTACATCTTCTGACCAACGGTCTCATAGTCGCCGCGCTCCAGGGCATCGCAGACAGCCAGCACACGGTCAACCTCACCGATCACATAGCGTGCACGCTTGTAATCCTCCTCGGAAACCTCGCCCTTAACCTCGTCAAGTAATGCCATGTTTGCATCGCGCAAAGTCTCTACCTCGGGGTGATGCTTGTTGATCACAGCAGCAACACGCTCACAGGACAGACGGCGGTCGTTGTATGGAGAACCGGCCAGCTCATGCTTTACGCAAGAGTTTACGAGAACCAGCTTGTAACCCTCCGGCTTCCAGGGGAAGTATGCAAACTCACCGCTACGGCAGTCCAGGCGCATCAGGCTACCAGCCTTGCCGTGAACCGAAGCGAACTGGTCCATGATACCGCAGTTACAGCCAATATACTTGTGCTCTGTGCGCTGACCAACCTTTGCCAGTTCCATCTTCTCAATCTTGTTTTCGCCCCAGAGGTCGTTGATTGCAAATGCGAAGCAGCTCTCCAGAGCAGCACTTGAACTCATACCTGCACCCAGAGGTACATCGCCTGCAAATGCAGTGTTGAAGCCCTCTACAGGAACACCCAGAGCCATCATCTCACGGCATACGCCAAAGATATAGCGTGCCCATGTAGCCTTTGGACCTTCGGGATCATCCAGACAGAATGTAACCTTGTCCTTCAGGTCGATAGAGTATGCATTTACGTTACGTGTGCCGTTTGGCTTGATCTCGGCAATCATGCCCTGCTGTACGGCACCAGGGAAAACGAAACCGTTGTTATAGTCTGTATGCTCGCCAATCAGGTTGATACGGCCTGGTGAAGCATATACGCTGCCTGTCGTTCCATCAAAGTGCTTGATGAAGCGGCTTCTTACATCATCGATTGTAAGTCTCATTTTATTTAAGGTTTAAAAGTTTAAATGTTTAAAAGTTAAAGGGTTATTTCTTTACGCGGCTGCCAATCTGGGCATAGAACAGCAGGTAAGCAGCGCAGAACATTACAACCCAGAAGCTTGTCATGTAGCCGGCAACGTCGGCAACGAAGCCCTGGATACCCATCATTACGGCGCAACCGAACACCATTGTCATGAAGATACCGGATGCGATAGCTGTGTACTTGCCAAGACCCTCAACAGCCATATTGAAGATTGCACCCCACATAACAGATGTACAAAGACCTACCAGCAGCATAGCGAAGATACCGACAGGAACATCCTGAGTGATAACTGTCAGTGTAGACCAGTTAACACCTGGGAACGGAACCAGGATATCCGTAGGTGCAAAGATACCGAATCCTACCAGCAGCAGGGTAGCGGTACTTACGATAGTAACCATTGTACGTGCGCTCACCTTCGAACCGATGCTTGCACCTACAAAACGGCCAATCATCATGCTTGCCCAGTATACGGCAACCAGCAGACCGGCGATGGCAGGTGTAACACCGTAGTCAATCAGGTACAGGTTTACAAAGTTGGGAACACCCACCTCGATACCCATATACAGGAAGATAGCCAGAGCACCCAGGGCAAAGTGACGATAAGCCAGAGCCTTTGGAATCATGCTCAGGTCAACAGGAGCCTGCTCGGGCTCCTCGATCTTCGTGAAGCAGATAACGATGAATGCAATAATGAAGATTGCAAGTGCAATCATCAATGCAGGAGTAGCGTCAGCCATCTTGGCCTTCAGGGGATCAGCAATCAGTGCACCCATCAGGATATAGCAACCTACGGCAGCAGCCGAATTGAATACGCCGCCTACCTGTATCAGCTGGTTACCGCCGTTACCGCCGCCACCCAGCAGGTTAAGCATCGGGTTAACGACACAGTTGAGGATACACATGCACAGACCTGCGAGGAAAGCACCGCACAGATATACACCGAAGATAGTACCTACGCCATCTGCAACGGGGTCAAAGAAACCGCTTGCCCACTGGATCAGGATACCTGCGATACCTACGCAGAGACCAATCAGGGCAGTCTTCTTGTAACCGAACTTGGAGATGAGCATGCCGGCAGGAATACCCATAACCAGATAAGCAACAAAGTTACCATAGTTGCCAATCTGCGCCAGCACATTCGAGATAGGACCCTGTGCCTTGATGATTGTTGCCATTGGTGAACACAGGTTGGTCACGAAGGCAATCATTGCAAAGAGGGCAATCATGACGATGATAGCACCCCATTGTTTTGCTTGTTTAGCCATAAATTTGTTTGTTTAGATTATTTGTTAAGGTTAAGTTTCTGATGTTTACGCTTTCAGTTTACTTTACTCCGAACTTGTAGATAGTCTTCTGAGTGTAGACCTCGCCCGGCTTCAGTACGCAGCTGGGGAAATGCGGGTGGTTGGGACTGTCGGGGAAGTGCTGTGCCTCGAAGCACATACCGCTGTACTTGCCGAATGTGGCACCATGCTGACCCTTGTATCCGTCTGCCCAGTTGTCCGAATAGAACTGAACTGCAGGCTCCGTCGTCCATGTCTCCATAACACGGCCGCTTGCAGGCTCCCACAACGTAGCAGCCAGAGACAGCTCGCCCGGCTCCTTCTTGTTCAGCACGAAGCTGTGGTCATATCCGGCACCATGCTTCAGCTGTACGTCATCCTGTGCGATGTCCCTGCCGATAGGCTTTGGAGTACGGAAATCAAACGGAGTACCCTCGACCTTCAGTATCTCGCCTGTAGGTATCGAGTTCTCGTCAATTGGAACGTAGAAATCCGCATTGATCTGCAATACGCAATCCAGCTGTGAAGGGGTAGGGGTACCGATGCCCGTCAGTGAGAAGAAACCATGGCTCGTCATGTTGACAATGGTCTTCTTGTTAGTCGTGCCGCGATAGTCTATTACCAGCTCGTCGTCGTCAGTCAGGGAATACCTTACGGTCATGCACAGCTCACCGGGGAACCCTTCCTCGTAGTATGCAGACACATAGCGCAGAACCAGTACATTGTCACCAATCTGCTCTGCATCCCATACACGGGCATGGAAACCTGTAGGACCGCCATGCAGATGGTTGGGACCGTTGTTTATCTTCAGATTATATTCCTTACCGTTCAATGTGAACTTGCCGCGGCATATACGGTTGCCATAGCGGCCAACAAGTGTGCTGAGGAAAGGCTCGGGGCTGGAAATGCAGTCCTGTATGCAGTCGTGTCCCTGTATAACATTGGCCATCTTGCCTTCCTTGTCAGGAACCATGATGGCCACTATCGAACCTCCGTAGTTCGTGATGGATACCTCCATCCCGTTGTTATTCGTAAGAGTGTACAGGTCAGTTTCCTTGCCCTGTACTACAGCCTGAAAGTCTTCACGCTTCAGGCCGGAGATCAACGTATTTTCCATTGAGAGTAATATTTAGATTTATATTGTTTGCATTGCAAATATAACATAAAAACAACTAAATTCCAAATATTACTATGGGAAAATGCTACCTACTCAGCAAATCAGAAACAATAAATGTACTTCCACCTACAAAAATGCTTCCGTTTCCGACATTCTGCAATGCTTTTGCGTATGCAGTGGTGACATCAGGGAACGAATTACCAGTCAGTCCGCATTTTTTTGCGATAGCAGCGAACTGCTCAACGGGCATGGCGCGTTTTACGGATGCCTGAGTGAAATAATACTGTGCATCATGTGGCATCAGTTTCAGTACATGAGTCACATCCTTGTCCGAAACCATACCTATTATAATATGTAGCGGGCGCGGCATCCTGTCCAGCTGTCGGGAAAGATATTCCCATCCTGCCACGTTGTGCCCAGTGTCACATATTACCAACGGTTTTTGGCTTATTGTCTGCCACCTGCCCATCAGGCCCGTCTTTTCGCATACATGCAGAAAGCCTTCCCTGATTGCCTCGTCGGTGATTTTCAGGTCCGGATAGTTTTTTCTCAGGCTATCCAAGGCAGTAAGGATTGTCTGGGTGTTCCTTACCTGGCAATCACCCTTCAGTTCAGATTCAACAGGCTCGTGATACAACTCGTCGGCAAAAGAAATATCGGAGTGTAAATTATTGGCAGTCAGTGCAAAAATATCCCTTACCTTAACCTCTCCATTAGTTTCTCCGATGACAACAGGGACACCGGGTTTTATTATGCCGGCTTTCTCCTGTGCAATCTTCTCAAGCGTATTACCCAGGAACTGAACATGGTCAAAACTGATGTTCGTTATAATAGAAAGAAGCGGTGTGATAATGTTGGTGCAATCCAGCCTTCCGCCCAGTCCCACTTCAATAACGGCAATATCCACCCCTGCCTCCTCGAAATACTTGAAGGCAAGTGCGGTTGTAAGTTCAAAGAACGAGAAGCCTCCCTCCGTCTCCATCAGGCCTGAGGATATCATCTCTTCAACAAAGCCGACTACCCTTTGCTCGCTTATCATCTCTCCGTTTACACGTATGCGTTCCCGGAAATCCACAAGATGGGGGCTGGTATAAAGTCCTACCTTGTAGCCGGCACTCTGCAATACTGACGCCAAGGTGTGTGATACGCTTCCCTTGCCGTTCGTACCACCCACATGTATTGTCTTGTAACTACGGTGCGGATGCCCGAAATGCCTGTCCAGCAGATTAGTGTTGTCAAGGCCCTCCTTATATGCACCAGCCCCGACATTCTGAAACATCGGGGCTGAGTTGAAGAGATATTCTATTGCTTCCTGATAGGACATTATTCGATTATAGTGTTGTATGTTCAGGAGAAAAGATTGCGGAACCTGTCAAAGAAAGTCTTCTTGACATGAGCAGAAGGTTTGAAGTTCTCGCTATTTCGCATTTTCTCAAATAATTCCTGCTCTTCCTTGCTCAGGTGCTCGGGAATATATATCGAAATACGGATAATCTCGTCGCCGTAACCCTGACCGTATCCGTGCAGGGAAGGCATACCCTTGCCGCGCAGGCGCAATGTCTTTCCAGACTGGGTACCGGGTTCTATCTTGACCTTGACCTTTCCGTCGATTGTCGGAATCTCGACACTGCCGCCAAGCACAGCTGTAGGCAGGTCCAGAAGCAGGTTGTATATCAGATCCGTGTCCTGACGGTGCAGTTCGGGATGTTCCTCAACCTCTATCGCAACCTTTATGTCACCTGCATACCCGTTGTTGCGTCCGGCATGGCCCTTGCCCTGTACGTTCAGGATCATGCCTGTGTCCACACCTGCAGGGATCTTGACCTCGATAGTCTCGTCACCGGCAACAACACCCGTACCCGAACAGTACTTGCACTTGTTCTTTATTGTAGTGCCTGTACCGCCGCAAGCGTTACATGTACTTTGCTGTTGCATACGACCGAACATCGTGTTCATAGTGCGTGATACATATCCCGTACCGTGACACGTCGAACATGTATTGGTCTTGCCGTCTTCGCTGCCTGAACCGTTACAATGTGTACACGTCATGTTCTTGTGTACCTTGAATTTCTTGGTTGCTCCGGTCGCAGCCTCCTCGAGCGTAAGGCGTACTTTGATGCGCAGATCTCCGCCATGATGCTTCTGTGGTCCACCGTAGCTACCGCCACCGCCACCGAAAAAGCTTTCGAAGCCACCGCCTCCGCCACCCATATGTCCACCGAAGATATCACCGAACATACTGAAGATATCGTTCATGTCAAAGCCCTGTCCGCCACCGAATCCGTTAGCTCCGCCCATGCCGGCAAATCCAAACTGGTCATAGCGTGCACGTTTGTCCTTGTCGCGCAGGATATCGTATGCCTCGGCAGCTTCCTTGAACTTCTCCTCGGCCTCCTTGTTGTTCGGATTACGGTCTGGATGGTACTTTATCGCCAGTTTCTTGTATGCAGACTTGATCTCTGCATCGCTAGCATTCTTGGCTACACCAAGTACTTCGTATGGATCTCTTTGTGCCATGTTACTTTAATGTATTTCTGTTTACATTCCAACAACGACCTGGCTGTGTCGGATAACCTTGTCGTTCAGCTTGTAACCTTTCAGGGTACAGTCCATTATCTTGTTCTTCATCTCCTCGCTTGGAGCAGGGAGCTGTGCAATTGCCTCGTGAAGATCAACGTCAAATTCCGCACCTTCGGTCTCGATTGCCTTTACACCCAGTTTCTCCAGGATACCCATGAATTTCTTCCGGATAAGTTCAACACCCTCTACAACAGCAGAAACGTCCTCCGCTTTCTTCATCTGTTCCAGAGCGCGTTCCATGTCGTCCATAACCGGCAGGATGGCAGTGATTGTCTTCTCGCCGCCATTCATGATTAGTTCAACCTTCTCTGCCATTGTACGCTTACGGTAGTTGTCAAACTCCGCTATCTTGTACAGCAACTGCTTCTTCAGGTCTGCAATCTCTGCCTCGGCTTTCTCCAGAGGGTCAACTTCAATCTCCTGCTCAGCATTTTCAGATACTTCTGCAGCATTTTTTTCTTCACAGGCTTCGCAGGTCTTTACCTCTTCCTGTGATTTAGTTTCGTTCTTCAACTCCTCGTTATCTTTTTTTTCCTTTGCCATAGTCGTTGTTATACTTTTATGTCTTGTTACACAAGAAGTGTGCCAAACGTCAATTTGGCACACTTCATGTCATAACGGCAATTATCATTCAATTACCATACATCTTTGCCTTCAGCTCCTTGATGTCATCGCGGCTGATGTATTCGTCATACTCCATAAGCTTGTCAATCGTACCGCTTGGAGTCAGTTCTATTATACGGTTTGCAACAGTCTGTATGAACTCGTGGTCATGGCTTGCGAACAGCACGTTACCCTTGAACAGCTTCAGGTTATTGTTGAACGCCTGAATGGATTCCAGATCCAGATGGTTGGTTGGCGTATCCAGTATCAGGCAGTTTGCGTTGTTCAGCTGCATACGTGCAATCATACAGCGCATCTTCTCACCACCCGACAGTACGTTTACCTTCTTCAGTACCTCCTCGCCGCTGAACAGCATACGACCCAGGAAAGCCTTGAAATACACGTCGTTACCCTCGCCGTACTGGCTCAGCCAGTCCACCAGGTTCTTGTCAGTCTGGAAGAACTCGGTGTTGTCGACAGGCAGGTAAGCCGTAGTGATAGTAACACCCCAGTTGTAGGAGCCACCCTGTGCCTCGCGGTTGCCGTTGATTATCTCGAACAATGCCGTCATCGCACGCGGGTCATGGCTCAGGAATACTACCTTCTCGCCCTTCTCTATATTGAAGGATACGTTGTCAAAGAGAACCGTGCCGTCGTCCGTTGTAGCCTTCAGATCCTGAACCTCCAGAATCTGGTTACCCGGTTCGCGCTCCATCTGGAAGATGATACCGGGATATTTGCGGGTGCTGGGACGTATGTCCTCGACGTTGAGCTTCTCCAGCATCTTCTTGCGGCTTGTTGTCTGCTTGCTCTTGGATACATTGGCACTGAAGCGTCGTATAAACTCCTCCAGTTCCTTCTTCTTCTCCTCGGCCTTTGCCTTCTGGTTTTGAGCCTGTCTTAAAGCCAACTGCGAAGACTCGTACCAGAACGAATAGTTACCAGCGAACATAGTTACCTTGCCGAAATCGATATCCACAGTATGCGTACATACGCTGTCCAGGAAATGACGGTCGTGACTTACCACCAGGACAGTACCCTCGATTTCACTCAGGTATGACTCCAGCCACTGTACGGTATCAAGGTCCAGGTCATTGGTCGGCTCGTCAAGCAGCAGGTTGTCCGGATTGCCGAACAAAGCCTTTGCCAGCATCACACGTACCTTTTCCTTACCAGACAGTTCGCCCATCAGCTGATAGTGCTTTTCCTCCTTTATGCCAAGTCCGGAGAGTAGGGTAGCGGCATCACTCTCGGCAGTATATCCGCCCATCTCCGCAAACTTGTCCTCAAGTTCTGCAACGCGGATACCGTCCTCGTCCGAAAAGTCGGCCTTGCTGTACAGAGCCTCGCGCTCCTTCATCACCTCCCACATGGTCGTATGACCCATCAGGACGGTGTTCAGTACAGTCTCCTGGTCGTACTGGAAATGATCCTGGGACAGTACGCTCAGACGCTCGCCCGGACCAAGCTCTATAGTTCCCTTTGTAGCATCCAGGTCACCGCTGATTACCTTCAGCAATGTGGACTTTCCTGCTCCGTTCGCTCCGATAACACCATAGATGTTACCGCTCGTGAACTTCATGTTCACATCCTTGTACAATACCCTTTTGCCAAACTGTACGGCTATATTGCTTAAACTTATCATATCCTCTGTTTCCTAATCTCTAATCCATATTCTCAGCATAAAAACTGAAAGGAACAATCTCCTGAATGCTGTCTGTTACATGAACACCGCTTTCGCTGTACATCAGCAGCCGTATAGGTGAATTCTGCCTGTGTTCCACTTCCAGCAATGCCTGTCTGCAAACGCCGCAGGGACCGGTTACGTCCCCCGTGAACCTACCCCTTGACTTTGCTGCAATTGCAATCGCCCGTATTACCTGATCGGGACGGTTGGCACCTGCCCAGAACAATGCAGTACGCTCTGCACAGCACGATACGGGATAAGATGCATTCTCCTGATTGCTGCCCTTGATAATCTCACCGCTGTCCAGGCGCAAGGCAGCTCCAACCTGAAAATGACTGTAAGGAGAGTAGCTCGTCTCCGTTGCCTGCTTTGCAGCCTCTATCAGCTCGGCATCATTCTTATTCAATTCCTCCGGCTTCAGGACCTTTACTCGTACGTTCAGTTGATATTCCTTCATAGTATGCAGGTTAAATCGCGTGCAAAGATACAAATATCTTCGATGATAGCCAAAATTAATACTGTGTTTTTGATATACGACTCCCCTTTTTTGTTACCCCCTGGGGGTTACACGTGTTGGTACCTGGAGGCTGCACATGTACCCTCGGGGAGTCTGCAAATTCACCCCCTAGGGGCACTACTCGCAAACTACTCACTACTTACTTACTCACTTACTATGTCAGGTGTTTCCTGAGAGTGAAATCTTATATATATAAAGAATTTTTTCTTATTTTATATAAGGTACGCGTGACTGCTCACTACGCAAAAAACACCCGCACACAAAAAATAGTAAGTAAGTAGGTGAGTAGTTGAGTAGGACGGGATGTTTTTTCATGCAACCGCATTAACGTCTGCATAAAATTATTATCTTTGTGGACATAATAATCATTATTATTTCATGAGATGAAAAGAAATAAAAGTTATATTATAAATAAGATAAACGAAGCAACTGGTATTCCGAAGAGTAAGGCAAAAATGGCACTTAATGTGATTCTAAGTAACATTGCAAAGAGCCTTGGCTATGGTGAAAAAGTATACTTGGCAAAATTTGGTACTTTTGATATAAAAACTACCAGTCCTCGTAAATACAGGAAAATAACTACGGGTGAGATTTGTCTAACAGAATCTAAAAGGATACCCGTGTTTAGACCTAGTTCATCTTTGTCGGTCAAGCTAAATGATCAAGATATTCCAAAGAACAAACAAAGAAATTTTGTTGTGGACGAATCCGGATGCAAAATAATTTTCTCTAAACCAAATCCTATCCAAACAGATTCTCTAAGAATTGGTTTTACTCCGATTATGTCTTTGGTTAGTATTGAATCATATCCGATTGTACTGATGCCTCAAGAGAAATCATTCCTAAAATTACCACGCGAAGGTAGATCTGATGTGAGAGGATATAAAGAAGCGGAATTCTTAAGATTATTACGTTGTTCAGATTTTCCTTTATCTATTAGTGATAACAAGCATTTATCAATTTTGGGAAGATATTTACCATATGAACCCGATTATGTTTTATATAGTCATGACCATGGATTATATATAGATGTTGAGATAGATGAACCTTATGACGGTTACTCTCGTGTTCCAACTCACATAAAGGATGGTCAGGATTCAGTAAGAGATAATTTTTTTATTGAAAGTGGCTGGGTTGTTGTCAGGTTTACAGAACATCAAGTTCATAATAACCCTCATGGCTGTATTCAATTGTTAAGGCACCTAGTTAACTCTCTGTTGGAACATAATCTAAAGGCTAAAACATTATTCTGTATTGAATCGGAGATAAAATGGTCAGCAAATCAGGCAATTGTTTGGGAAAGAAACTTGTACCGAGAGAAATACTTGGGAATCCAGTCCTTTGCCCAAAATATGCGTAATATAAAGGTTATTTGTCATGATAAGACAGAAATAATAGAGAATCAAATAAGTAGAACACCAGTTCACAATGTGCCACCTCAGTCTTATAAGACTAATACATACAAACCTTTTCCAATTTTATTCGACGAGAAAACCCATGTCTATTATCCTTCATTAGACCCAACAGGTAGTTCGGATTTTATCTCAGTTACCACTTTAATTGAACAGTTTTTCCCACATTTTGACATTGATGCATACGTGAGAAAAAAAATGCAGGAGACAGGGAAAAGCGAACAAGAAATACGAAATGAACTTACAGAACCGGCAGATAGAGGCACTAAAATGCACAAAGATATTGAGAATTTTCTCAAAGGTAAACTATATAATGACACATATAAAGAATTTGAGCTGTTTAAAAAATTCTATAATGAGTGCATATTGCCACGTAACCTTAAATTTTATGATGCAGAAAAGATAGTTGAAATCCCACAGCATAATATTGCAGGAACAGTTGATGCTCTTTTTCAAAAAGAAAATGGTGAATTTGTTATTGTTGATTGGAAAAGAAGCAAACACTTAATAATAGATGGATATCCTAAAAAATTTGGATTTGGCAAGGGACTTTCCGTCCTTTCGCATCTAGAAAATTCCAGTTATTATAAATACGAGATGCAACAAAGCTTTTATAAATTCATGTTGGAGAAGGAATATCGTATGAGAATATCATCTATGATACTAGTTGTACTTCATCCAGAATATGATCAATACTATACTATCAAGTTGTCTAATTATAGAGAAAAAGAAGTAAAGGATTTGATAGAGATTCATGATAGAATGTTAAAATGAAAACTAATGAATATGGAACTGTTGCATAATTTGTCGCTAGCAATTGATATCCAACAGGAACGGCAAAGCCAAGAATTTAAAGAAACAATGGCAAAGCCCCCTGCAGAGCGTGTCGCAAAGGGGCATACATTAATAAATCTTACAATTGAAAAAATCGATTTCTACCTTGAGCGTCCTAATTGTTTTTGTCCATTCATTGGGAATGACAACAGATTTATTGAGAGAATAAAATTCTACTGTAAGAATAATTGTTCAAAATTTAGAGAAGGTAGCCCTGTCTTATTGACTAATGGACAATATCAATTCAAAATGGAAATCGAATCTGATGGGGTTGAGGAGTTTAGCCTTCGCTCTAATGACTTTGATGTGAAAGATAACTATATAAACTATAGAAATTGGCCAAAGTCTGGATGGGAACTGAATGGAATTAACCTAAATATAACTCAAAAACTTCTTAGAGCTTCGTGGCAACGTCTTTATGAGAATAAGACTTTGGCAAATCAAATGGAGAGTTTGTTAAATGGCAAAATTAATAATGTATATAACAGTATTTCGTATGCACCTTCATCAGATTCTTCACAAAATTTAGCAATTCAGAAGGCATTAGGTTGTTCATTATTTTGCCTCATACAAGGACCTCCAGGAACAGGAAAAACTTACACTATTGCCAAACTATGCAGAAAGTTGATTGATCTCGGAAATAAAGTGTTTATTACTGGACCTACACATACGGCAATTAACAATTGCCTTATAGCAATCTCAAAAGAAGTAAATGATAAATCAAAGGTATTAAAAATTGGGGAAAAATATCAGGCTTTAGAAATAATTTATAATTCTCATATTTCACGAAAGACTAGATTGCCATATAGTCGTTATGAGATGGATTCTAGTTTTTGTCATGATGGCTTTATAATTGGTTCTACCCCTTTTGCTTTGTGTTATCCTGCTACTAAAAAGATGGAAGGCTGGCAATTTGACTATGTTATCATTGATGAGGCTGCTCAAGTAAGTATGCCATTAGCACTTGCTGCTATGTCACATGGAAAGAAGGTTGTTTTTGTTGGCGATCATATGCAATTAGATCCGATTATACCCAAAAACACAGGTAATTGGCTATTTGATGCTAGTGTGTTTAAAAAAATGGTGGATTTGTACCCTAATCATATATCATTGCTTAATCAATCATATCGTTTAAACGAAGAATTGATTAAAATTCCCAACCAATTATTTTATAATGGGAAGATTACTTCCAAATGCCTGACAAATAAAAAATATTTATCATTCGTTTGTGATAGTTACTCTAAAATATTGAATCATCCGTCTAATGAGATCCTTGTTCTTCATCATGATTTTGATGGTCTAAGTCGTTCTCCATTCGAATCACGTATTGTTGCAGATATCGTATCGGATCTAATAAAAAATCATGTTGAAAAAACCAAAATAGGTATTATGAGCCCATATAGATCACAGATACGCGAGATAAAGAGGGCGTTATTAGAAAAGATAAAGTGTTCCGAGTCAGATTTTGATTCTTTATTCATTGATACAGTTGAAAGAATGCAGGGGCAGGAGAAGGATTATATCCTTTTTAGCATGGCAAATTGTAATCCAATGGAATCAGTTGATAGATTAGATTTTTTCTATAGTCCTAATCGTTTAAATGTAGCAATTACACGTGCAAAAATCAAATGCATAACAATAGCCAATGAAAAGATATTTAACATCTGTAGAGAGGGATTAAATACAAACAATTATTCTAAGGATGTGATTAATGGTTTTCAAACATTTATAGACTTTTATAATCTATCCACTAGAGTCGAGTTAATAGAAAGCGACGACGATTGGTGAAGAAACACTCATAACAGAAGTTCCACCAAGGATTATATCAACGATGCTTAACAAATTTAATGTTGATGGTATTGTTGATGTAGATGTATTTAAACAACTATATTTATGAGACTTATGAGAAGAGAAGATTTTGCTGCTGCTCCGGTTACTATTAAACAGTGTTATGATGATGGACTTTCAAAGGACTCTTTTCCTGTTCTTCTTACAAGTACAGGAGTAAAGTACATCTATTACCCATCCGGAAGACTCTGATTGCTACGCTTTTCCTGGGGGTATTCCCGATTTATCCTACTATACAGTATCTGGTGACAAGAAATCATTCTATGCTGTATCTAGTGTTCATGCAAACAGTAATGGATCACAGAATATCAATTGTTCAAGGTTGATTGCGAAAAGCTCAAAGCGAACTTAATCTGCGAGTGTGCAGCAATTGCAGCGAGAAGAAATGGATTCACCATAGCGGTAGCTCGTCTGGTTAATGAAGATACTGCAAGATGCACAGCTGATGAAATATGGGTAATGCATGATGAGTATCTGGATTGGAACGGTAACGTGACCAAGGTAGGCAAGCATGAATATAACTACAAGGAAATGGAGAGCAAATATAGCATATGCGAAGATACCTTCATAAAAGGATTTACTAACATATTTCAATCAGCCAAGTAAGGCTAAACTACATAACACCGCCGATATCTGTCGTTCCTTCAGATAATTTATCTACTACTCACTCACTTACTTACTTACTATTTTCAAAAACCACCCTTAACCCTTAACCACCTTATGTGTAGTACTCGCACCGCTCGTCTTCGGGTCAGTGATGCTATGCATCATCGGCCGTGCTCGACGCAGAGCACTGCGCCGTCGTCATTCGGCACGCGATGACATTCAGTCATTGCTGCTACGCACCTCATTCTCCATGTATTCTTGCTATAGATAGTCAAATTGCTGCATTTTGTGTTTATTTAACCTGTTTAAAGTAGGTTTATTCCTTCTGTTTAATGTAATTTTGCAGACATGATTACTGTAATGACGACATTGTTTGCTATTGTCATACTTGGGTATGTTGCTGGCAAACATAGATATTTAGGTGGTGACTTTGACAGACAATTGTCGAGGTTGGTGATAAACATTACTTGTCCGGCACTGATTCTTGCATCTGCGATGACGGGTGAACTGCCTGATCGTAAGTATATCCTGCCCCTGCTATTGATAAGTGCCATGACTTACACAGTCCTTACAGGAGTTGCATTCTTTCTGCCTCGTTATCTGACCCGTCAGAGGAGCGAGGAAGGCATTATAGGCTTTGCACTGATGTTTGGTAATGTGGGATTCATGGGTTATCCTGTTGTGGCGTCTATATTCGGACATGAAGCAGTGTTCTATGCAGCCGTGCTCAATGTTGTGAATACGTTTGTTGTCTTCACGATAGGAACAATGCTGATTAACGGTAAAAGTGAAGTGGATGGTGGACGTTTCCAGAAGAAGGTGCTTTATTCCACTCCGATGCTTTCTGCCTATCTGGCGATGCTGATTGTCGCATTTCAAATTGATCATGTTCCTGCGTTCATCAGCCAGCCGTTGACTATGATTGGTAATATCACTGTTCCGGCAGCTCTGCTGATTGTTGGTTCGTCAATGTCAAACCTTTCTATGAGAACCATGTTGGGCAATTGTACCGTCTACGTGACCGCACTCTTCCGACTGGTTCTGCTCCCCATAGTCATCTACTACATGTGTATGCTGTTGGGGTTCGATTCTTTTGTGGTAAATATCAATACGGTTGTTATTGCGATGCCGGTTGCTACCTATGGTACGATTCTTTGCCTGAAGTATGGAAAGGATACGACCATGATTACCGAGATCACATTTATCACGACCCTTGTGTCCATGTTGACGATACCGTTACTGGCTGTGGCTTTGCTGTGATACTTTTACTTTTTGCTGATTTATTTGGAGAGTATGGACATTATTTGTACCTTTGTAGTTAGACAGATGTAATTCAGATATGTTTATGCGTCGAATATTATTGGTTATATTGTTTTTTGCCTCGGTATTTTGTGCTTATGCCCAGTCGGGTACGAACGGGTATTACTGGGCTTATATTGATAAGTACAAGGACCTGGCAATGGAGCAGCAGCAGAAGCATAGGATTCCGGCGAGTATTACCCTGGCACAAGGTTTGCTGGAGAGCAATGCGGGTCGCAGTACGCTTGCTACAGAGGCAAATAATCATTTCGGTATTAAGACTCCCGGTGGATGGACGGGGCCGTATGTCGTAAAGGATGATGACCGTAGGGGTGAGCATTTCCGTAAGTACAGGAATGCGCGTGAGAGCTACGAGGATCATTCGCAGTTCCTGTTGAAGCCTCGTTACAAGGTTTTGTTTACATACAAGATAAACGATTATCGTTCGTGGGCAAGGGGTCTGAAGCAGTGTGGCTATGCGACAAACCCGACGTATGCCGATGGACTGATTCGCATCATCGAGGCCTATAGCCTGTACCAGTTTGATACTATGAAACCGGGGCAGCGTACTACCGAATCCCAGATACTGAGGCAACAGGCGCAGAAGCGTAGGGAGACTGATCCGGAGAAGTTCTACAGCAGTCACATGGTCTATGCTGCCAACCGCAATTACTTTATCATCGTGCAGCGAGACGACGACCTTGCTACAATCAGTCATGAGACGGGCGTGAGCATCAGGAGGCTACTGAAATACAATGATTTGGACGAGGATTATACTCTGACCATAGGTGATGTTCTGTATCTTGAACCCAAGCATGATGAGGCAGATCCCCAGCTGTTGATATACAAGCATATCATAGAACCCGGACAGAGTATGTACGACATATCCCAGCTGTACGGCATTCGGCTGAAGGCATTGTATAAACTGAACAAGCTTAACCCCGAGACGTATGTTCCGAGGGTGGGAGATGAACTATATTTAAGATAATGCATAATTCATAATATATATGAAGCGGATTTCGTTCTTTGTCCTTTGTCTGTATGGGCTGGGTTGTTTGGCACAGTCACAGCGTGATGCATGTACCAGTATTATGGCTGGACGTCTGGCAACGACAGACGGCAGTGTTATCACCAGTCATACATGTGATTCATGGTACCGTACATGGATGAATATCGTTTGGCCCGAGGATTATCCCGGTGATGCTGTAACGACTGTATATGAGGGGCTAATGCATACCGAGCATTCCCAGGATATGACAAACGTCCATGAAAAGGGGAATATACCACAGGCGCGACATACATACCGTTATCTGAATACTGCATATCCATGCCTGAATGAGCATCAGTTGGCCATAGGTGAGACAACCTATGGCGGTCGTCAGGAGATGCAGAACAAGAAGGGTATGTTCCTGATCGAGGAGTTGGCTCGTATTGCCCTGGAGCGTTGCCGTACGGCGCGTGAGGCTATAGTGCTGATGGGAGAGTTGGCGCAGAAATATGGCTATGGAGACTCGGGCGAGTGTCTGACTATTGCAGACCCAAAGGAGGTATGGATTTTCGAGATACAGGGCGAGGGACCTAACAAGATAGGTGCGGTATGGGCTGCGCAGCGTATACCTGACGACCATATTGCGGTAAGTGCTAATGTAAGCCGTATCGGCTATATCGACACGAATGACAAGGAGAACTATCTGTACAGTGATAATGTTTTTTCGGTTGCTAAGAAGATGAAGCTGTGGGACGGAAAGAGCCGGTTTTCGTTCTGGAGGGCCTATAGCGGCGGCAATTATTTCAAGGAGGAGAAGAACTACAGCGTCCGCGAACTTTCCATCATGCAGGCATTGGCTCCGAGTGCAAATCTGACGGATACTGTTAGCGATTTGCCTGTAAGTATAAAACCTGACGAGAAGGTGGATGTACAGCGTATATCACAGTTGCTGGGCTCGTATTACGAGGGTACGGGGCAGAGTTTGTCCACGGTTGTGGATTCGGTTGCGAAGGGCAAGAAAGCGATGATTACAAATCCGTGGATGCGTCCTGACGAGATAGCGCTTTACAGCGCACTGACAAACGATACTACGATGCAGAATATCCGTACGGTGAGTGTAAGCTGGTGTGCATATTCGACCGTTATCCAGTGCCGTTCGTGGCTGCCTGACGAGATAGGTGGTGTTGCGTGGATTGCTTTGGACAATCCTGGTCAGTCACCGCGTTTCCCTGTCTTTGCTGGTTGCACAAAGTTGCCTGCAGAACTTTCTGTCTGCGGTCAACATCGCGAACGTGACGACGCTGCATTGTGGCATTATCGCAAGGCGAACCGATTGGCGACAGTGCGTTGGGGGCAGACTCGTGGGGGGATGATGGATGCACAGCGTTATTTCCTGGAGAAGGGTAAGAGAGAGCTTCCAGTTATTGAGCAGTGCTTCCTGTCAATGACGGACGAGGCTGAACGTACACGAATGCTGAACGGATATACGGCAGATTTCTACGGCGCAACCATCAGTCGCTGGGATCAGCTGGCGCGTGAGTATTGGCGCAAGTTCTGGGCAGGTTTCTAATACGATACTGCCCCGAATGACTTATTTCTTTTCGTGGTTTGACCGGACGCGCGAAAGGGTTTCGGGTGTCATCTGCAGAAACGAGGCTACGTGTATCATGGGTGCACGCAGGATGATTTCGGGCTTCTCACTAAGCAGGCGCTCGTAGCGTTCCTGTGCGTTCTCGAACCTTTGCGAATCGGCGTGATGCTGGCTGGAAATGAGGGCGTGCTCGGTTATCTTGCGATATAGTATGCCAAGTTCGGGACATGTGTCTATGGCTGCAAACAGTTCCTTGCGCGGGAGTGCATAGAGGTATGATGTCTCGAGTGCCTCGATGGTTATCTGGCTGGGTTTGTGTGTGAGCAGTGATTCGATGCACCAGACAATCCTGCCTTCGAATGAGAAATGCTCGGTAACGTCCTTGCCGTTCTTGAAATAGTACTGGCGTACCATTCCGCGCTCGACATAGTACATGCATTTGCATTCCTCGCCTTCCTTGAGAATAATATCTCCCCGCATGAATTTCATCGGGATGAGCAGCTGGGACAGTTTCTCTATGCTGGCAGGCTCCAGGCGGCAATAGCGTCTTGCTATTTCTCGTGCAACATCTCGCGTATCCATATTTAATCAAGTTTTAGTACGGCAAGGAATGCTTTCTGCGGAACCTGGACATTGCCGATCTGCTTCATGCGCTTCTTGCCCTTCTTCTGCTTTTCGAGCAGCTTGCGCTTACGGCTCACGTCGCCGCCATAGCATTTTGCCAGTACGTCCTTGCGTACTTGCTTGACGGTTTCGCGGGCAATAATCTTTGCTCCGATGGCTGCCTGGATTGCAATGTCGAACTGTTGGCGCGGCAGCAGCTCCTTCAGTTTCTCGCACATACGGCGGCCGAATGTCTCGGCATTGTCGAAATGGGTGAGGGTAGAGAGTGCATCCACGGGTTCGCCGTTGAGCAGTATGTCCATCTTGACAAGCTTGCTGGGGCGGAATCCCGATGGGTGGTAGTCGAATGAGGCGTAGCCCTTGGATATTGACTTGAGCTTATCATAGAAGTCAATGACTATTTCGCCCAACGGCATTGCGTATTGCAGTTCGACACGGTTTCCGCTGATGTAGTCCTGTTTCAGGAGTTCGCCCCGTTTACCCAGACACAGGGTCATAATGTTACCTATATAGTCTGTGCGGGTAATGACGGTTGCATGGATATAGGGCTCCTCGATATGGTCTATCAATGTCTGGTCGGGCATACCGGCAGGATTATGTACCTCCTTCACTTCGCCTTGCTTGTCATAAACCATGTAACTTACATTGGGAACGGTAGTTATGACATCCATGTTAAACTCACGGTCCAAGCGTTCCTGGATGATTTCCATGTGCAGTAGTCCCAGGAATCCGCATCGGAATCCAAAGCCCAGTGCTACCGAGCTTTCGGGTTGGAATGTGAGAGATGCGTCGTTAAGCTGCAGTTTTTCAAGCGAAGCGCGCAAGTTCTCAAAATCTTCGGTTTCGATAGGGTAGACACCGGCAAAGACCATTGGCTTAACCTCCTCGAACCCGGCAATTGCCTGAGTGCATGGGTTCAGGGATGTGGTAATAGTATCTCCGACCTTTACCTCGGTTGCAGTCTTAATACCGCTTACGATGTATCCTACGTCTCCGCAATGCAAGGACTTACGTGGAGAAAGGTCCATTTTCAGCACTCCGATTTCGTCAGCCTTGTATTCCCTTCCTGTATTGATGAACTTTACCTGCTCGCCGCTGTTGATGCATCCGTTTACAACCTTGAAATATGCTATGATTCCGCGGAAAGGATTAAAGACGCTGTCGAAGATAAGTGCCTGTAGGGGAGCGTTCTCGTCACCTTTAGGGCATGGGACACGTTCGACGATAGCCTTCAGTATCTCAGGGACACCTTCGCCGGTCTTGGCACTTGCGCGTATTATTTCGCTGCGGTCACAGCCAATCAGGTCAATTATTTCGTCCTCGACCTCGTCTGGCATTGCATTTGGCATATCGCACTTATTGATAACCGGAATGATTTCCAGATCGTGGTCTATAGCCATATACAGGTTGCTTATCGTCTGTGCCTGTACACCCTGTGTTGCATCAACGACCAGCAATGCACCTTCGCATGCAGCAATGCTGCGGCTTACCTCGTAGCTGAAATCCACATGTCCCGGAGTATCGATAAGGTTCAGTATGTAGCGCCCGCCGTCATATTTTCCTGATGATGTCTGGTCGGGGGTATAGTCGTACTCCATCTGAATGGCGTGGCTTTTGATAGTAATGCCACGTTCCTGTTCCAGGTCCATGTCGTCCAGCATCTGCCCCTGTGTAACCTTGATAGTTTCGGTTATTTCCAGCAGACGGTCTGCCAAGGTGGATTTTCCGTGGTCAATATGGGCTATTATGCAGAAATTGCGTATATTTTTCATTAATTATGTATATAGGTAGCGTTTGATTGAACGCTTTGGAGTTTTCTGGAATTCTTCGCTGCGGATTCCGATACCTGCCAGTTGCTCATAAGCAGGCAACTGTGCATTCAGCACCTTGCGATTCTCTTCCATGATTGCATTGATGTCTGCAGTCTTCAGTTTGCGTCTCTTGACTTCTTCGATGTCAGGATATACCAATCCATACAACTTGTCGGCACGCTGTATTACAATACATTCGTGAACAAGAGGAAGGTTCTGCAGCTTGTCCTCAATCTCCTCGGGATAGATATTCTGACCGTTGCTGGAAAGCAGCAGGTTCTTGATACGTCCCTTGATGAAGACGTTACCCTGGCGGTCTATAATACCCAAATCACCGGTATGGAACCATCCGTCGGTTATAGACTCGGCTGTAGCCTCGGGATTTTTGTAATATCCAAGCATCAGGTTACGACCGCGGACCATTATCTCTCCTGCAATGTCGTGTGGATTGTGGCTGTCAACCCTCAGTTCCATGCCCGAAACGCATCTGCCGCAGCTGCCTTGACGGAAGGTCTGCCAGTCCTGACATGCAATAAGAGGTGCACACTCTGTGGTACCATATCCTACAGTATAGTTAAAGCCAATATCATGCAGCAGGGCTTCTACCTCCTGATTGAGTGCTGCACCGCCGATTACAACCTCGTAGAAGTTTCCTCCGAATGCCTCCTTGATTCCTTCACAGATACGGTTCTTAAGCTTACGGCCTATTACTGGTGCCTTCATCAGCAGGCGGACCTTGGGATCCTCCAGTTTCTTCATTACTGCCTTGCGTACAACTTTCTCGATGATAAGGGGAACGCATACCAGACAAACTGGCCTGATATCCTTTAATGCCTGGAGTAATATGGTAGGTGTCGGAACCCGTGTTAGGAAATGAACATGAACGCCTATGACAAATTCGTACAGGAATTCGAACGACATGCCGAATGTATGTGCCATCGGCAACATAGACAGAATCGAATCTCCTGCTTTTGCATTTGTTGTGAGCAGGTCATGTGCACATATCATATTACCAACCAGGGCACGGTATGGAATCATAACACCCTTTGGGTTGCTTGTAGTACCGCTTGTATAGTTGATTATGGCAAGTTCCTCGGGCTTGTCCTGATGGTATTTGATGTCGCCTGCACTGAAATTGTCCGGATATTCTGCACCGAACAGGCGATTGAGATTGGCAACGGCATTTTCCAGCTTTTTGTTTTTGCACGATAGCAGGGTGTAGTCATTGATTTGAATAACACCGTCCACTTCCAGTATTTGGCCGCCATTAAGCTTTCTCCAAATTCTGTCGCTGACAAACAGCAGTCTTGCATCGCAATGTTTTACCAGTTGCTGAATCTGTTCGGGATGAAAATCATGAAGGATGGGAACCGCCACAGCTCCGTATGTAAGTGTGGCGAGGAAACCTACAGCCCACCGGCTCATGTTGTGGCCGCAAAGGGCAATCCTGTCACCCTTCTTGATACCGGTTTCACGGAACAGAATATGCAACTTGGCAATTTCTTCGGCAACATCACTGTATTTCAGAGTGAAATTGTCATAATCAGAAAGAGAAGACATACGCCAATGCTCACGTATACTCTCTTCAAGATTTATGTTGAAAGAAGACTCAATAATCATAAATCTTATTTTTCTAAATTATTGTAATGGACGATCCTATCTCTTAAACTTCAGCATCCTTGTACAGGAATCGCTTGATACTCTTTTTGGGAGTCTTTTCAAACTCCTGCTCCATGATACGGATGCCCGCAAGCTGTTCGTAGGCAGGTATCTGCAGGTTCAGGTCCTTGCGGTTCTGTTCCATGATTGCCTTAAGCTCGTTCATACCGAGGTTCAGCTTCTTGGCCTGCTCCATATCGGGATAAACCAGACCGTACATCTTTTCGCCCTTTTGTATTACTACACACTCCTGGACCATTGGCAGGCTCGAGAGCTTGTCCTCAATCTCCTCGGGATAGATGTTCTGACCGTTTGCACCGAGCAGCATGTTCTTGCTACGACCCTTGATGAAGACGTTACCCTCAGCATCGATGATACCCAGGTCACCGGTATGATACCAGCCGTCAATCAAAGTCTCTGCAGTAGCTTCCGGATTCTTGTAATAACCGAGCATCACGTTCATACCGCGTGCAAGAATCTCGCCAGGGATATTCTCCGGATCGGGACTGTCTATCTTCAGTTCCATTCTGGGAGCAGCCTTTCCGCAGCTACCCTGCTTGAACTTGGTCCAGTCCTCGTATGCCAGGATAGGAGCACATTCGGTAGCGCCGTAGCCAATAGTGTAGTTGAAGCCTACATCCTTTAGCAGTGCCTCGATTTCCTGATTAAGTGCAGCACCTCCGATAACTACCTCGTAATACCTGCCGCCGAAGGCTTCCTTCATGCTCTCGCATATCTTTTTCTTGATCTGGTCTCCGATAACAGGCAGGTTCATCAGGATACGTACCTTGGGATCCTTGATCTTTGGCAGGACAGCCTTGCGAACAATCTTCTCGATAATCAGAGGTACGCAAATCAGTATACCGGGCTTGATGTCTGCCAATGCCTTCATCAGAATCACAGGACTTGGAACCTTGGTCAGGAAGTTGATGTGTATACCGCGTATGAACTCGAACATGAATTCGAATGCCATGCCGTACATGTGTGCCATGGGCAGCATGGACAGAACCGAATCGCCGGGCATAAGCCTGTCGCCCAATACATCGTATGCAAACTGGGTATTGCTCCACAGGGCACGGTATGGAATCATAACACCCTTGGAATTGCTTGTCGTTCCGCTGGTGTAGTTGATTACTGCCAGTTCTTCGGGTTCGTCAATGTGATAGCTGATATTGTCCGGACGGAAGCTGTCGGGATATTTCTCGCCAAACAGCAGGTTCAGTTTCTCGCGGCTTTCCTTCAGGACAGGATTGCGTGTAAACAGTACGTTGTAGTCCTCGTTGCACAGTACCCCGACCAGACCTTCCGGCATCTTCTCGGTGTTGATCTTCTTCCATACCTGCTGGCCGACAAACAACAGCTTTGATTCGGAATGATCCAGTATCTGTATAACCTGCTCGGGATGGAATTCGTGCAAAATGGGTACGGCAACAGCACCATAGGTAAGTGTCGCAAAGAATGCTACGCCCCAACGGCTTTGGTTACGTCCGCACAGGGCGATCTTGTCTCCCTTCTTGATGCCTGCGGCTTCAAACATGATGTGAAGCTTCTCGATGATGCGTGCCACATCCTTGTACTGGAAGGTGAATTCGCCGTAATCGCTCATCGAGTTCTTGGTCCAGTTGTTGCGGATGCTGTCTGCCAACGCCTGATTCAAACTTTGTGGTAACTGCATGATATTGCTATTTATTTATACATTATTCCTTGCGCAAAGATACATAAAAATATGCACACTTACATCGGATTTGTGCAAGAAAATGGAATTTCCTGCATACTTAGGCACAATCAGTATACTCTTTCACCGAATATTTTACTGCCAATGCGTACAAGATTGCTGCCTTCGCGGACAGCCAGGAGGTAGTCGCCGCTCATTCCCCATGACCGGATTCTGAATGTATCGCCGAACCGTTCAGCACAGAATCTGCTGAATTCATTCGCCGTCCGGAAATCATTCAGGATACGTTCCTCGTCATCCGTGTTCGTAGCCATGCACATAATGCCCTGGATGTCTATACCTTCCATGTTGCGCCATTCGCCATTGAGCAGATAGTCCTTCAGCTCGTCTACGGTAAAGCCGAATTTGGTTTCTTCCTGGGCAACATGCAGTTGCAGCAGACATGGAATCCTCCGTCCGCATTTAATGCCCTGCCTGTTGATTTCTGCCAGCAGCTTGGGTGTGTCCACGGAATGGATCAGGCTGACAAACGGGGCAATGTATTTGACCTTGTTTGTCTGCAGGTGACCTATGAAATGCCATTTGATGTCCTTTGGCAGGATCTCGTATTTCTTCATCAGTTCCTGCACATGGCTCTCACCGAAGATACGCTGTCCGCAGTCATAAGCCTCCTGTATCATCTCTGCCGGATGGTATTTGCTTACGGCACACAAATCGACGCCGTCAGGAAGCTTGGCCTTTATTTCCTTAATCCTGTCGCCTATCATTTTGTCTTATGACGGAAAATGTCCAGTATTTTGGTTTCTGTAATATTGCCGACGCGGTAGTCGCCCAGTGTGTCTGCCATGTTTTTCGTAAGTGTATCCAGGGCGCTTTTTACGTCTGTTGCCAGAACTAGATAGTTGAAATTCTGCAGTTTCTCCTTTTCTGTCTTCTCGTCAATGATGATAAAGCTTACGCGGATACGGAAATATCTGTCGCTGGCTGCATCCTCGCAGGTGAAGATGTCTGCATATTTTGCCCGCTTCATGGTATCGACCATAAACTCGCCGCTGATAAACGGGTTCAATTCTTCTATAACAGTGTTCTCTGCCTCGGAGAAACTAAGTCCCTCGACAAGGTACAACTCGGTCGTCTGTTTGATGGAACCGTCGCCCTGGGGCTTGTCATAGCGTACCTTACATTCAAACCATTCGTTCATATCTGTAATATCTAATAGTTATTTTAAGAAATATGCTCTTTGTCTCTTCTTCTTTTCCGGATCATGTTCGCAGAATACCTTCTCCAATGTATATGGGTGGTATCCGGTTGCGTATATTGTCGTCGCTACGGTCATGGGTGTAGGCGTAAAGTCCTGGACCTGATCCGTCTGTAGTCCCAGCGACCTTGTTTCACGTCTTAGCGACACCATGTCCGATTCCCTGCATCCGGGATGCGAGGAAATGAAATACGGTATAATCTGCTGCCGTTTTCCTGCCTTGCGGCATATAGCATCAAATATGCCCTTGAATTTATGGAACTGCTGAAACGAGGGTTTACGCATAATCTCCAGCACATGGTCCTCGGTATGCTCCGGTGCGACTTTCAGACGACCGCTCACATGATGCAGTATAAGCTGCCTTGTGTACTCGCGGACGGACTGGTTCAGCTTCTCGTCCTTCCAGTCGTGCAGCAGCATGTCGTATCGCACGCCGCTTCCTATGTAGCAATGTCTGACCTTGGGATTTGCCGTTACGCTCCGGTATATGTTCAGAAGGGGGGCATGGTCGCCGTTCAGGTTGGGGCATATTGCAGGGAATATGCAGGACGGACGCTTGCATTTCTCACAGGCACGCCCATTCTTACCATGCATCATGTACATGTTTGCGCTCGGACCTCCCAAATCACTCAGCGTACCGTGAAAGTCCGGCATGGATGTGATTTTGTCCACCTCCTGCATGATGCTCTCCTTGCTGCGGTTCATGACGAACTTGCCCTGATGAGCGCTTATCGTGCAGAATGCACATCCGCCAAAACATCCGCGATGCATGTTTACGCTGAACTTGATCATCTCGTAGGCGGGAATCCGCTTTCCCTTGTATTTGGGGTGGGGCAGACGTGTGTATGGCAGGTCGAAGCTATGGTCCATCTCGTCTGTAGTAAGAGGCGGATAGGGGGGATTGACAACTACGTATTTCCCACCTGTCTTCTGGATCAGCCGCCGGGCATGTATGCTGTTGCTTTCTTCCTCGATATGGCGGAAGTTCTCGGCATGCAGTTTCAGGTCTTTCAGAGAGTCCTCGTACGAATTGAGCACAATATCATCATCCTGTGGATTCACATTGTTGTATATTGCAACGGTTTGAGGCAATGCTTCACCTTCAATTACGGCTTTTCGGAATGCCTTGCGCGTAATCAGGGATTCGCCCGTTGTATCGTCATAGTCAAGACTTTCGTCATAGGAATTCAGCATTTCCGTCAGCCTGCGTACCAGCTCTACGTTGACCTTGTCGCCCATGCCGTATGTAATCAGGTCGGCATCCGTGTCGCACAATATAGATGGACGCAACCTGTCCTGCCAGTAATCGTAATGCATCAGGCGTCGCAGCGAAGCCTCTATGCCTCCCAGAACAATGGGAACGTCAGGATACAGCTTGCGTATACAGTCCGAATATACAATCGTCGGGTATTCCGGACGCATATCATGCCTGCCGTCCGGCGAATATGCATCCTCGCTTCTCAGGCGTTTTGCAGCAGTATATTTGTTTACCATCGAATCCATACAGCCGGGACTGATTCCGAAGAACAGCCTGGGACGCCCCAGTCGCTTGAAGTCCCTGAGGTCTCCATGCCAGGAAGGCTGGGGTACGATACAGACGCGAAGTCCCTCTGCTTCCAGGATTCGTCCGACTACGGCAACTCCAAACGAAGGATGGTCGACATAGGCATCTGCCGAGAACAGAATAACATCCGCTCTGTCCCAGCCCCTCAGCTCCATCTCCTTCCTTGTAGTTGGCAGCCAGTCGGTTAGTTTATTCTCCAAGTTCACCACTTTCGTTATTGCCGTCCAGCCAGTCGATATATAACAGGATGAGCTGATGCAGCGCCAATGCCTTCATGTTGGGATGGAATATAACATCCTGAGCCAGTGTGATCAGGTCGATGTCATCACTTGCCGACTGCATCAGCGAGCGGACATTCAGCTGCAGACGCTCCAGAATCCCGTCATCCACAATGCCATTGCTGTCCAGCAGGTCAGCAAACAGATTATACTTCTCCAGCGTCTGGAGATTGTTCTCGGAAACAGCCATTGTGCGGCTGCCCTTCATGTTGCATATTATTTTGAACATAAATATTTGTACGAGGCATTTATCAAAGCCCGTCTCAGTTTGTTATCAGTAATCATTTCCAGTGGGAAGCCATACGACAATACCTTGTAGTCATTGCCCTTGTATCCGACACTGGCAGGACATTGCGGGCCGTAGCTTAACGTAGCCTCGGCATTTTCTGCGGGTTTCAGTATGTTTACACGCTTTGTCCAGTAGCGCGTTTCATTGGGCACGGAATACAGTTGCAGGGAATCACCTGTCTCTGCAACTGGAATCATCAGCGAGTCCGTTTCAACATCACCGTCATATTCGTATTTCAAGACATCCCTCGTAAACAATATCGACAGCGAGTCCTGCATGTCCTCACCGATATACGCTCCGCTTACCAGAAGTGATCCTCCTCCGGTTGTATAGCTCCTCAGTGCCTTTTGCATCTGCTCCGGCATGGTCTTGTATGTCCTGTGGCTATATCCGTCAACTCGCTGCGCACCACAAATCATGTCAACCAGCCTGTACCCGCTCAGGGTATTCTCGCGTACAGCATCCATGGTACATGACGAGATGGCAAGGTCGTGCAATGCAACCGATGCACTGTCCGTCATGAGCAAATCACGGGCATGCATGGTAGGGTAGTCAAACGTATTTCCCGCCACGGGAACACCGTTTATGTCATATATGGAGATGTTCCTGTAGTATGCTACGCCTGGGTCTATATTCATGTCAAACCCGCGGACGGAATCATTTGCGAAGGCCTGTGGTGCAGCCAGACGTTCGAATCCGTTGACTATCATAATATTGTCTGCTTTTGGATTCCATGGAATCCTGGCACAGACCTCGGCACTCTTCAGGCTGCATCCTCCGTCGTTGAGCGCGGCAACACGGAACTGATACAATACACCTGCCGCTGCCTCGATATTCTCGACCGTATCACGAACAACACGGCCGTTATCCCATGCACTTGATCCCCTGCGTGTATAGACGACATAGCCCCAGGGCTTTGCGCTTTTCTCGACAGGGTCCGTCACAGGACTCCACGACAGAGATATAGAGCCGCTGACCGCATCGGCAACAGCCTTGACGTTCTTTACAGGCAAGGGCTGCACGACAACCTTCTTCTGTTCGTGCATCATAGCCTCGTACCTGAGCAGAGCCTTGTATATGGCACGTGCCATTACGAACTTGCATACCGGGTCATGACCGACCAGCATGTCGGCATAGTTCTGGTGGGACATGGTCTCCAGTATCATGGACGGCATCTGCGGCTCACGGGTCTCGCAATAGTTCCTGTCATACATCTGGCGACGTGACCAGTTGCCAAGCATTTGCTGCATGTCTGCAGTAAATCCTGTCATGACCATGTCTGCAAGGTCACGGCTTACCAGACGGTTCAGCCCCGATGCCAGCTTGCCGTTATAGAACTGCGTCGTATATACTCCCAGTGTGCCGACGATATCCATATTCTCCCTCAGTCCTGCATCGCTATGAGTTGCAACGCACATGTCTATCGGAACCTTCAATCCGGGAACATTTGCCACAGGAATCGTATCAACCGGAACGTATACCGAACCGCCTGCTATATAGTTAGCACCCAGTGAGCGGGCATACAGGTCGTCATTGTAGTCATTGGCACTGTTCATGGACGAATATGCCGTATATATCTGGCGTGGTGCGCCGTTCCACTGCATTGAGTATCGCGAACACTCCAGGTATCTTGGCAATCCGCTGGTGCATATCGAGTCACCTTCAGATATCACCGTGCTGTCTCCACGGGCAATGTTGCCCATACCACCGCCCAAGCGAACGGCATCTGCAGTTATATGTCCGCGGTAATTGCTGTGGTTGGTAAGCGTAATACAGTTGTCATGCTCGCTGTTGCAGCTAAAATCAAACGTACCCAGATATACCCAGGTTCCGCCACCCATCTGCTGGTTGACGCGTACCCGCGTCGTAACACCTTTATGACGGATGCTGTATACTGCATCGGGAACACTTGTCGGCAGGGTCTTGTACGATACATACACGGCATACTCGCCATCCTCCCTGATGTCGGGTGTCCATGTGATGCTCGAGCGCAGTGTCTTGCTGTTCTGTGTGACAATCTTCCGGCACGTACCTTCCTCAAATGGATTCTGTCCGTCAACATACACCGTTCTCACCCTGGCGAACCCAATCCCGGCATCCTCCCATTCGTGCTTGCCGTTGATCTCCGAATATATGCCGTCTGCAAAATCTATGTCGTTATCAACGATTACCTCATGCCGCTGTATATCCCGTTCACGGGGACTGTAGACAACTGCGCCAGCATTCTCCATCATAGGCATCAGGTATTGCAAGACAATCGTCTGGGTGAAAATATCCTCGCACGTGTTGAACATCTTTGGTCTCTGCCACTGCCATTTCCTTTTGTCCACAGAATAGAACCTGCCATGACTTGCCCACAGGCATACATGACGTCCCTGCAGGCCATGAGTCGGGGCAAAAGGTCTGTCCAGGTTCAGTGTCCAGGGATTACCCGTATATTTCATGTTTCCCCAGGTACGTAAAGTGTCATGCCTCTGCTGCAGTGAATAAGGAACAAGGAATTCTATGGGCGAACCGTTTACCTTGATCTGCAGTTTCCATCGCCTGCAGCTTTCTGGCAGGTATGTCCTGACATTTGCGTAGATGCTGTCCACCAGTGCGGTCGTAAACGGCTGACCGAGGAAAACCTCGTTCATCAGGATGTCTACACCCTTGGCCTTCCTGTCCAGTCTTGCCGAGACGACCCTGATTTTCTCTGCAGTGTTGTAAGCCGAATTGCTGTAATGCTCAAAATACGGAGTCACGGCACGCACGACGTCACGCTCCGTCTGCGCATTACACATACAGCATACAGTCAGTATGCACACAACAGCAACCAGCCTTCTCATTCTAATATTCAAACTTTTCGGGATGACGCCCTTTGAATTCGCGGAAATATTCCTTTATCTCCTGCATGTCCTTCTCGATATCACCCGTAGGCACAACCATCTTCGTACATTTAATCAGGCGGCGTTCGTAATCAAGCCCATAGAGTACAATGGGGATGTTCGCCTTCAGGGCAATGAAGTAGAAGCCGCGTTTCCATTCGCGGTTAGGCTTTCGTGTTCCCTCGGGAGTGATGCACAAGCGGAACTCGTCCGCCTCAATAGCCTTTTTTGCCAGCAAGTCGGTACTGCCCATCTGCCTGCTCCTGTATACCGGTACGCCGCCCATTCTGCGCATCAGTACACCTAAAGGCCAGAAGAACCATTCCTTTTTCATCAGGAAATTACACTTCAGGCCTACGGCATTCGAGTATAGTCGTCCTAAGACGAAATCCCAGTTGCTCGTATGGGGAGCAAGAGCCAGGATGTATTTACCGGGCAGAGGTATGGTTACCTCCTCCCTGAATCCCAGCCAGCGGAACAGGATTCTTTGACTCAATGACATATCAGGCCATTAATATCCTCGACTATCAATTCTGTTTGGTTGGCAATGTCCTCACGCAATTTCTTGAAGAACAGGCGTGTGCTTCCCTTTTCCACATGCGACAGCCTGTTGATCATGTCTGTCTGCATCATCAGGATGTGTTCCATTACAAGCGATACGCTTTGCTCGTTCACCTTCTCGTACTCCATCAGGGCTATGCACTCGGCAAACAGTTCACCTGCCAGATAATTGATTGTTTTCTTCAGTTTTCTACGTTTCATGGCAATCAGTTAAGGTTATACTATCGAGTGCTAAATTACATATATTTATTATAATACGCAAGCGCGCGAGCATTTTTTTGGAAAGTTTGTACCAAAACCCGATTCAATCTGCATCACATCAATGACAATTTCAAATAAAATGTTTACATTTGCAAGAGCAACTATGCAAACTGTTTCAAACATAAAATAAAAACCAAATGAAGAAAAGCGCATTACAGGTAGCACGTGCTGCCTATCAGCCCAAGTTGCCAAAGGCTCTTCAGGGCCCGGTAAAGGCCGTCGAGGGTTCGGCTACTCAGTCAGTAGGTAACCAGGAAGAAATCAAGGCACTCTTCCCGAACACCTACGGTATGCCAGTTATCGAATTTGCAGCCGCTGAAAGCGAGAACGGCCAGGCCATCAACGTCGGCATCATCCTCTCTGGTGGTCAGGCTCCCGGTGGTCACAATGTAATCACAGGTCTGTATGACGGTGTCAAGTCACTTAACAAGAACAGCAAGCTCTACGGATTCCTCATGGGTCCCGGTGGACTTGTTGACCACAAGTATGTCGAGTTCACAGACGAGTTCATTGACGAATACCGTAATACCGGCGGTTTTGACATCATCGGTTCCGGCCGTACAAAGCTCGAGAAGGAAGCACAGTTCGAGTCAGGCATCCAGATTCTGCGCAAGCTCGACATCAAGGCACTTGTAATCATCGGAGGTGACGATTCAAACACCAACGCATGCGTACTTGCCGAGTACTATGCAGCAAAGAACTACGGTGTACAGGTAATCGGCTGTCCAAAGACAATTGACGGTGACCTGAAGAACGAGCAGATCGAGACATCATTCGGTTTCGACACAGCATGTAAGACATACTCCGAGCTCATCGGCAATATCCAGCGCGACTGTAACTCAGCACGCAAGTACTGGCACTTTATCAAGCTCATGGGCCGTTCTGCATCCCATATCGCACTCGAGTGCGCATTGGAGACACAGCCCAACGTATGTCTCATTTCCGAGGAGATTGAGCACAACGAGATGTCTCTTGACGACGTAGTTACATACGTAGCAAAGGTGGTTGCCGACCGTGCAGCAGCAGGAAACAATTTCGGTACTGTTCTCATCCCCGAGGGTCTTATCGAGTTTATTCCTGCAATCGGCAAGCTTATCAAGGAGCTTAACGAAGTACTTACCGATCCCGCAACAGGCGAAAGCCGCGAGTTCGAGTCAAAGGATGCTCAGGTAGCATTCGTAAAGGGCAACATTGCTCCCGAGAACCTCGCTATCCTCGAGTCACTTCCAAAGGATGTAGAGCGTCAGCTCTGCCTGGACCGTGACCCACACGGCAACGTACAGGTATCCCTTATTGAGACGGAGAAGCTTCTCAGTGCGATGGTTGCAGCCAAGCTCGAAGCATGGAAGAAGGAAGGCAAGTACAACGGCAAGTTCGCTCCACAGCATCATTTCTTCGGTTACGAAGGACGCTGCGCAGCACCATCCAACTACGATGCTGACTACTGCTACAGCCTCGGTTACAACGCAAGCCGCCTTATCAGCAACGGCAAGACCGGCTATATGTCAGTCATCAAGAACACAACAGCACCTGCTGACCAGTGGATTGCAGGCGGTGTGCCCATCACTATGATGATGAACATGGAACGCCGTAACGGTGCAATGAAGCCTGTTATCCGCAAGGCACTTGTAAGACTCGACGGAGCACCTTTCCAGTACTTCGCAGCACATCGCGAGGAGTGGGCACAGAACACATGCTACGTGTACCCAGGTCCTATCCAGTACTGGGGACCGGCCGAGGTATGTGACCAGTGCACAAGGACCCTCGAACTCGAGCAGGCATAAAATACATGACACAGAAAAGACGTACTACCCGGAAATATCCTGCCCGTCGCGGCAGGAAGAAGGGCAGTACGTCCTTTTTTCATAAACTGCGCAGCATTCCCTTTTGGGGAATCATATTAGGTGGAGTAGGGGTACTGGCAGTATATTGCTACATACTATTCCATTTCTTCGTCGATCCGTACAGTTTCCAGTGGAAGGCCATCTACGGAGAGACCAAATACCCCCAAGGTTACCATATCCGCGGCATAGACATCAGCCACTACCAGCAGGACATTGACTGGCAGAAACTGCGTAATGCCAATATGGACAAGGACCCCGTAACATTCGTCATCATCAAGGCTACAGAGGGCAATACAATGATTGACGAATATTTCAACAGCAATTTCTATCAAGCCAGGCAAAACGATTTTGTCCGCGGTGCATATCATTTCATGACACCCGACGTACCTGCCTCACAACAAGCACGCTTCTTCCTGCGTCAGGTTCATCTCGAGAAAGGTGACCTGCCACCAATCCTTGATATCGAGGACGAGAAGAAATGGAAGCTCGCCGGCAAGAGCAGCCAGCAGATACAGCAGATGGCACTCGAATGGCTGCAAATAGTCGAGCAGGCATACAGCACACCGCCAATCCTTTACAGCAGCTACAAATTCCGTCACGACATACTTACCGACAGCGTGTTCAATCGCTATCCTTTCTGGATGGCACACTATTATGTCGAGAAACCGCGTGAAGACATAAGCTGGACATTCTGGCAGCATACCGACAGCGGACATCTGCCAGGTATAAACGGACTTGTTGACTGCAATATCTTCAACGGCAACAAGGAACAGCTCGACAAGCTCCTGCTTCAAGATGCAGAAGCCTTTTAATCTACTAACCTATAAACCTACTAACCTACTAAGCAAAACAAACGAGAGCAGTTTCGCCGTGAAGCGGAACTACTCTCGTATTTTTCGGTAAGAGTAATACTTACTTAACCTTAGCCACGACAGCCTTGAAAGCCTCTGGGTTGTTAACAGCAAGGTCAGCAAGAACCTTACGGTTAATCTCGATACCTGCCTTGTGCAGCAGACCCATCAGTTTGCTGTAGCTCAATCCTTCCAGACGAGCAGCAGCGTTGATACGCTGAATCCACAATGCGCGGAATGTGCGCTTCTTGTTGCGACGATCGCGGTAAGCATAGGTCAGACCCTTCTCCCAAGTATTCTTGGCAACGGTCCATACATTCTTGCGGGCGCCAAAGTAACCTCTGGTCAGACCCAATATCCTCTTTCTCTTAGCACGTGATGCTACGTGATTTACTGATCTTGGCATTTTCTTGTCTTTTTAGGGGTTAATGATTAGCGCATGCACAACAGGTCGCGAACCTGCTTCATGTTCTCTGTTACTACAATCGCACTGTGATCAAGATTACGCTTCTGCTTCTTGGTCTTCTTTGTCAGGATGTGGCTATGGTAAGCATGATGACGCTTTACCTTGCCAGAACCGGTGAGAGTAAATCTCTTCTTAGCACCGGAGTTGGTCTTAACTTTTGGCATTTTGTTAAATAATTAAATTGTTATTAATAATCGTGGCCGAGCAACCAAAAAGCATCGGCGCACTTTTTTTCTCTGTTTGTTTTTTACTTAATCGTCCCAATCCTCGCCTTCAACTTTGGGGCCGGTATATTCCTTCCTGGCCTTCTGCTGAGGCTGCTTCTTCTGCACCGCATTGGCCCTGATGTTCTCCTCCTCCAGTTCCAGGGCAGTCTTCAGGACCTTGTTCTGAGTCTTCTTGGGAGCGATGTACATTGCCATGCGCTTTCCGTCCAGGGTAGGCATGCTCTCCACCTTGCCGTAATCCTCCAGATCCTGTGCAAATCTCAGCAGCAGAACCTCGCCCTGCTCCTTGAACAGGATGGAACGGCCCTTGAAGAATACATATGCCTTGACCTTGTCGCCCTCCGACAGGAAACCCTTGGCATGTTTCAGCTTGAACTCATAGTCGTGGTCATCCGTCTGAGGTCCGAACCTGATCTCCTTCACCTCGACCTTGACCTGCTTAGCCTTAACCTCCTTGGCATGCTTCTTCTGCTGGTAGATAAACTTCGAGAACTCGATCAAACGGCATACTGGTGGTTCGGCATTGGGACTGATCTCAACCAGATCCACACCCATGTCATCCGCCATCTGCAGAGCCCTGCTCGTCGATACTACCTGACTTTCGATGCCATCGCCCACAATTCTTACCTGTGGAACACGAATCTGGGCGTTCACACGATACGTAACTTTCAGTTTGTTGTCTTTCTTCATTTAGGAGATTTAGGATTTCGCGTGCAAAATTATAAATTTTCTGTCATATTACGCACTTCTTCGTTGATTTTCTTTGCAAAATCCTCGAATTTCATACAGCCCTGCTCACCGCCGCCGGTTGCACGGAAGGAAACAATGCCCTCCTCCTGCTCCTTCTCGCCGACAATCAGCAAGTAAGGAATATGCTTCATCTCGTTGTCACGAATCTTGCGGCCAATCTTCTCGGCACGCTCGTCAATGTACGAACGCACACCCTCGGCAGACAGATAGTCGCGCACCTTCTCGGCATACTCCTGATACTTCTCTGATACAGGCAGGATAGCCACCTGCTCGGGTGTCAGCCACAATGGGAAACGACCTGCAGTATGCTCTATCAGCACAGCTACGAAACGCTCCATAGAACCGAACGGAGCACGGTGTATCATTACAGGACGGTGCTTCAGGCCATCCTCGCCGACATACTCCAGTTGGAAGCGCTGTGGCAGCTGATAGTCAACCTGGATGGTACCCAGCTGCCAGCGGCGGCCGATAGCATCCTTTACCATAAAGTCCAGCTTGGGACCATAGAATGCAGCCTCGCCGATTTCCTTACGGGCCTTCATGCCCTTCTCTTCGCAAGCCTCGATGATAGCATTCTCGGCACATTCCCAATCCTCGTCGCTGCCGATGTATTTCTCCGTATTCTTCGGATCACGCAGCGAAATCTGAACCTCTACGTTCTCGTCGCTGAAATTGAATGTCTTGAACACCTTCTGGATGATATCCATCACATTGCAGAACTCCGTCTTAACCTGCGATGGCATACAGAACAGGTGAGCATCATCCTGGGTAAAGCAGCGGACACGTGTCAAACCATGCAGCTCGCCGCTCTGCTCGTAACGGTAAACAGTACCGAACTCGGCACAGCGGAAAGGCAGTTCCTTGTACGAACGCGGACGGTTTGCAAATATCTCACAGTGGTGAGGGCAGTTCATAGGCTTCAGCAGATACTCCTCGCCCTCCTCTGGTGTCTGTATGGGCTGGAAGCTGTCCTTGCCATAGTGATCCCAGTGACCGGATGTCTGATACAGGTTCTTGCCACCGATGTTCGGAGTTATAACCTCCTGGTAGCCATACTGCTTCTGGATCTTGCGCAGCATCTCCTGCAGACGCAGACGCAGGTCGGTACCCTTCGGCAACCAAATAGGCAGACCCTTGCCGACACGCTCGCTGAACATGAACAGCTCCATCTCCTTGCCAATCTTACGATGATCACGCTTCTTGGCCTCCTCCAGCATTGTCAGATACTCGGTCAGCATCTTCTGCTTCGGATACGAGATACCGTACAGGCGCTGCATCTGAGGCTTTGTAGCATCACCGCGCCAGAAAGCACCTGCAACACTCATCAGCTTGATAGCCTTGATTATGCCGGTACGCAAGATATGGGGACCCTTACACAGGTCTGTAAAATTACCCTGGGTATATGTCGTTATCGAACCATCCTCAAGATCCTGCTCGATATGCTCGCACTTGAATGACTGACCTGCAGCCTTGAACTCCGCAATACAGTCCGCCTTGCCTATTTCCTTGCGAACCACATCCTCGTTCTTTCTTGCCAGCTCCAGCATCTTGTCCTCGATCTGCTTGAAATCACCCTCCTTGATCTGTCCGCCATCTGGCAGCAGCACGTCATAGAAGAAGCCGTTCTCTATAGCAGGGCCGAAACCGAACTGAATGCCTGGATACAGCTCCTGCAGAGCCTCGGCAAGCAAATGAGCACTCGTATGCCAGAAAGCATGCTTGCCCTCCTCGTCCTCAAACTTGAACAACTTTATCTCGGCATCACCGTTTATAGGACGGTTCAGTTCCGTAGTCTCACCATTCACGGCACAGGCAATAACATCCTGAGCCAGACGACTGCTGATACTCTCAGCAATCTGCAAACCAGTCACGCCACTCTCGTATTCACGTACAGAGCCGTCGGGAAAAGTAATTTTTATCATATCTTCGGATATATCTTTTTAGTCAAATTCGGACGCAAATATACAACAATTATTTCACATATACGCGTACACACAAGACAAACCATACCTTAAGAACAGAAAATCGAATAAATATTACAAAAATTATCCCAAACACTTGCACAATTCAAAATAATGCTATACATTTGCACCGCATTTGAACGGAAGGATGGGTGAGTGGCTGAAACCACCAGTTTGCTAAACTGACGTACGGGTTACCGTACCGGGGGTTCGAATCCCCCTCCTTCCGCA
>OCTX012209327.1_pt1 | contig 95182 bp, 152 predicted proteins | sample 1539691 | NCBI WGS metagenome assembly OCTX01 (sample SAMN02144231, study PRJEB22623) | gut metagenome | biome: sheep rumen | host: Ovis aries | place: New Zealand
GCAGGCTCAGCGGCTGGTTCAGCAGGGGCAGCGTCTGGTTCTGCAATCGGATCAACAGGCTCTTCAGCAGCAGTAGCAGGGTCCAGTACAGGCTCTTCGCCAGTCGGAGTCAAGTCAGCACCTTCTGTGGAAGCAAGCGGGTCCTCTACATCGTAGTCGACACCCTCTTTCATCACAGGTTTCATGCCAGGCTTAACACCTTCCTTTGCACCAGGAACCTCTTTCAGGTCATTCTTACCGTCTGTACGGATACCTTCAACAGGCTCTCCCTTGTCATTCAACGGATCTTCTTTAGCGTCCTCTTTGTAAGTGTCGCCACCAGAGTTCTCTTCGGCTTTGGAAGCATCGAACGGCTCGCTGGAACCAGGTTTACCCATTCCTTCACCCTTCGGCTTAACAGTATAGCCCTCAGTGATGTGCTGAACATTTAACATGATTTCGCGTTGACGCTCGATCAACTTGCGGAAATCGCCAGCAGCCTCTGTTACGAGGACAGTCTTACGCAAACCGTCAGCAGAAGAGATAACAGTGCCTTTAGCGTTGTATGCCTCTTGAATAGACAGAAGTTTCATGTCAAGGTTCTTAACGGCGTCCGTGTGGCTGTTGTAGCGCACTTTACCGCGCTCTCTGAAACCGCCAACATAGTCGAAGTCTTCCTTCAACAGGTTGTCACCAGTCTTGTTGCTTACTTCCAGGTAGTAGTAAGCGCCTTCACGAATAACGGCGTATGATTTGCCATCAGCGCCCTTGCGAACACCTTCTACGACAGCAGAAGTAGACTTTTTTTGTGCAGTACCGTAGGTCATCAACTGACGCATACGGGCCAATTCGTCTTGTGTACTCATCTTATCTTATAGAATTATTTACGATTTAAGCGGGCGTTGTTACGCACAGCGCCTATCCATAAATAGTATGAACTTCGTAAAAAGTTAAATCGACATAACCTTGTCGTAGATTTCGGACCGCAGTTTGATTAGTCGGCCCATGTGTCCGCTACGTCTGAGCACCTTGAAGACGATATTAAGAACAGCCATCTCGCCGTCCTTTGCCAGCGCTTCCTTGCGTTTGTCCTTAATTTCCTTATATAACGCATTTGCGCGTGTGAGGAGCGACTCGAACTGAGGAGCCTCTGTTGCCTCTTCATATTCGTCGGACAGTTCGTCTATTTTGTTGATATAGGACGCGGCTGTGTCGCGTACACTGTTGCTTTCCTTATTGTCAAGGTCTTCCAGTTCTCCTTGCTCTGGCTCCTTGATCCATTGGTTTTTGTACAGTGAGTAGATGCCGCCAGATTCAACTGTTTCGTCGACATCCTGTATATAGGCCTCAACTCCGAAGCCGAATACATTAAGGTCCTCATGGGCCTTGTTCCATTCGCTTTTCTTGGAGTCAAACAGCATCTTGACAAACTCTTTCTTCTCTGACACCTTGCCGAAGTCAACCACGAGATGTAGGTCGATGTCGGAGTAACTTGACCAGTTGAAGTTGCAGATGGAGCCAGTCAGGTATGCGTCCTCTGGTTCCACCCACTTGATATCAATGTCTTTCCAGAAGTCATCCGCAATCTGCATAAGTTGGAGGCGTACCTGTGATTTCAGTTTATCACCGTCCCAGATACGCGGATTGAGTTGCTTCTTGAGCCTGAAAGAGGAGAGGTTGATGTCATTCGGCTCAACCGTCTCCTGTTGCATTGATTCTGCTATGTGTTTGTCCTGTGCCATCTCCTATATAAATAGTCAGGCAAACGACTTCGTAAACTGGATTCGGAACAGATTACACATCTTCTCAGCCACCTCGACTGGGTTCATCTTCGTAATGTCGACGATGTAGCCGAACTCGTTCTTGACCGTCACGTGGCCGTCCTCCTTCTCAGTGATGTACATGTGGCGTGTATCATGCTGCGGCGCAACGTATTCATTCGCCTCTTCCTGCTTTGGTTCTTCTGTATCGTTTGCCTCCTTCTCCGCAGCCTTTGCCTGCATGTCAGCAAGACGCTCTTTGAGTGGTTCGAGGTCGCGCACGCCCAATTTGAATACTTTGTACTTCGGAGTACCGTCGCTCTTCTTGCAGCCCAGGTACTGGTTGAATGCCTTACCCTGGCTATCTGCGTTTCGGAACTTCAAGTAGTCCTTGACATCCACATCGTAATAGATGTACGATCCTCCGTTATTGAAGACAATAAGCAGTGTCTTCAAATCGTTCTTATTGTCGTTACACTTTGAGTAGAACACGTTACTACTCTCGTAGAAAGCCTCCTCGGTGAGGGTCTGTTTGTCATATTCCTTAATAATGAGCATTTGCTTGGTGTTTTGTTCGTTCTAGCGCACATTAAGGGCATATTCAACAGAAAACCGAGAGTGCCAACAAGCCAGAAATTTGCAAGTACGGGAAATTATGTGTACTTTTGCCGACGAAATGCAAGAGATAGATTTCGAGAAATACTTCAGCGAGGAGTTCAAGATGCTCCTGGACGCCATCCAAGGCGGTACTGTCATCAACTACGTGAGCGTGGTTGACGCTATACTCCACACCGATACGTCATTCGGTTACAAATTCTTGAAAAAGTACTTCGGAGAGAAAAAGTTCAAGGAGTTCGCCGATGCATACGCACGCCTCAATCGTGGCCGTGTAAGTACCGTGTCTGGTGAGAAGGCTGTATTCAGCGATGACATGAAGACCATCCTTGAAGCCACCATCCATTTCTTCGGTGGTGAGAAAATCAACAGTATCGGAGTGCTTGACATGGGTGCGCAAATCTACCCGAACACCAAAATATCGAGTGAGATACGAAGTTCCATCGACCCAGAGTACTTTGTGGCAGCACTTGCTGAAATTAGCAGTACTGGAACCTACCAGCCTGACAAGGCCACACCAGTTGAGCCTGTCGGTGAAGTTGAGGACCTGACTGACGATGATGACGAGCCTAAGAATGTAAGGAAAGTTGCTTTCGCACCGTTCAGACCGCTGTACGTGGACCGCACATACGGAGTACGCAGACGTGACATAGAGGACAACGTGGTCAATATGCTTTGCAAATCCATGCGCCACCACGTATTGCTGGTTGGTGACCACGGAGTAGGTAAGACAGAGATCGTCCACAACGTCGCCAAAATGATTAAGAACGACGAGGTGCCCGACCAACTGTCCAAATGTAATGTACTCGAATTGAACATGTCCTTCTTCGCCAATTCGAAGACCACAACAAACCAGTTGGCTGGCATTGTGGATGACATATTCAGCAAGATGCGCGACAACGCCAAGAAGGTACTCGTCATTGAGAACGTTGATATGATAGCCGACGAGTTGTTCAACAGCCTGTCCTACATATTCAGCGACTGCAAGATGAAGGTAATAGCGACAACAACGCCTAGCGGGCTCAAACACCTATCTTCTGAGACATTCTTCCTCCAGAATTTCAACAAAATCAACGTTGATGTAATGGAAGAGAGCAAAGTGGAAGAGGCTATCGCATACAAAGGTTCCAAACTCGCCGTAGAACACAAGATCCACTTCAAAGAGGACATCATACCCGCTGTCAGCCAGTTGGCGAAGCGCTACATCAAGGATGAGGTTCTGCCTGGTTCGGCCATCAACGCATACGACCTTGCCTGTGTCATAGCCAATACATCCGACACCAACAACGAGGACATCAGTGAGATCAAGAAGGTGCTTATCGAACTGGTTGACCGCAAGCGCAACGCTGCCAAGAACGGTGATGGAGACACATACAGCGACATCGTACGTATGGAGAACCAACTCATCAAAGAGTTGACCGCCATGAAGAAACAGATTGAAGCCGACCGCGTTGCTCCAGAAGTCAAACTGCGGGACATCGCAAAGGCCATCTCCATCATAAGTGGCATCGACATCAACAAACTGGACATTGTAGAGCGAGACAAGATTATCTCCATGGAGGACCGCATGAACAAGATAGTCATCGGTCAGAAAGAGGCCGTCAACGAGTTATGCCGAGTTATCCGCCGCTCGAAAATCGGACTGTCAAACCCGAACAAACCGAAGGGTGTATACATGTTCATGGGAGGCAGTGGTGTAGGTAAGACCTTGCTGGTGAAGAAGATCGCTGAGGAAGTATATGGAGACGAAAAGAACATGCTACGAATTGACATGTCTGAGTACTCCGAGAAGCACTCGGTGTCAAGGCTTATCGGCTCGCCTCCTGGATACGTTGGATACGACAACGGCGGTCAGTTGACAGAGGCCATCAAACGCAACCCCAACTCAGTTATACTCCTGGATGAGATTGAGAAGGCAGACAAGGAGATATACAACATCTTCCTCCAGGTATTTGACGAAGGACGACTCACAGACGGTCGCGGCGTATCGGTTGACATGACCAACACCATTATCGTGATGACATCCAACGTGGGTAGCCAGCAGGCATCGGAAGATGCTGTTCGTATTGGCTTCGACGGTAATGACGACGAGTCACGTGCAAAAGAGGAACGCAGTATCATCGACAAGGCTATCAAACGCCAATTCAAACCCGAGTTCCTGAACCGTATAGACCATATCGTGTACTTCAACTCGCTGTCCGACGATAGCCTGATACAGATAGCAGCCATCGAACTGAAACACTTCAATGAACGGCTTAACAAGACACGCCACAACCTCGTTTACAACGACGACGTGGTGAAGTACATAGCCAAGAGGAAGGAAGACGAGAGGCGCTTCGGTGCACGGCCAATCCTGAGAAGGATTCAGTCGGAGATAGTGGATAAACTGGTCGACCTCATCATCCAGGACGAGAATATCTACCAGTACCGCTGTGAATTGGATAAGGACGGAGGATTAAAGATTTTTGCTGAGGGTGCCGCCATTGGAGATAGCGCCGCTGTACCAGTCAGTGATAATCTGCTTTAACAACTTGTCGCGAGTCTCTTTGTCGCCCACAAGATTCTGGAACTGCTCTTGCAAGTGATAGAACAGGTCAACGTCATCCATCTTGGAAATGACATTGCCGTGGGCGTCAAACTGAATAACAATAGGCTTGTCAACACCGTTAACGTTCTCGTCCGCCTTCGTGAAGTTGGCGTCGAGATACTTCTTAACGAGAGCCACCTTCTCACCAAGTTGTGAGATAAGCGCCTCTTTCAGGGCCTTGTATTGTGATTCAGTCAGTGTGATTCGCATCGGAGCAACTATTTATATTTGGGGTAACACCCATACAATAAATACACACGACATGAGTAAAGTAATCATATCCGAGAACCAGATAGCCGCAAGCATCCGCAAGCGTGTCATGGAAGGCGTTGATAATGTGCTTTCAAAAATCAACGTATCTGGCGACTATACGACCGAACACGGAAAGGTATATATCGACGAGGCAAGCAGCCTCATCAGTGCAGTAAGCAACGACGGAAAGATCAACGAGACCTACCAGAACCATGACGTGGCGGACTATATACGCTCGTTCAAATTGGTTAACGAGGCCGACCGTAGCAAAGTGTTAGACGAAATTTTCACAGACCGATAGTATGAGAAAGTTGAAATTCATCAGGTTCCACGCCATATGGTGCGGGCCGTGCAAGATGTTCGAGAAGACATTCCAGAAACTCAAAGAGGAGCCTGGATTCGAGAATGATACATTCCTGGAGTATGATGTGGACAATCATCCAGAAGAAGTAGAGAAATACGGGGTTATGAGTGTCCCGACGACAACTGTTATTGACGCCGAGACGGGTGAGTTCCTTACCAATATCATCGGCAACATCCAACTACAACAACTCGTTGCAACGATAGCGGATTTCCGCTGAAATCTTGATTTGTCCAAAAAGAAAGAGGGGTCTTAGGACCTCTCTTTCGGTTTCTAGTCTAGTATCTCGAAACCAGCGTCTATTACTGTCTCTGGCAGTATCTCCAACTTGCCGTTTATCATGGCTAGTTCGCCTCCGTTGAGCAAGTGAGTGTCAAGGTAAAAGAACAGGTTGTCACAGAGGCATTCCTGTCCGATGCTCTGCGACGTCTGCTGGGAGTAAGCGCGCTTTTCGAGGCGCTTCTGTATGTTCTCCAGTTGCTTCGCCCTATTCTGATATGGGTTTCTTACTGCCATTTTACTTTACATATTTATCAATGTAATTCAATACGGCTCGCACGTGCAACTCAGTTATGCGCTGCATTCCGTCCTCAGACAGCATCCACTCACACTCTTCGTCGTTATCCATGAAGAAGTTCTCAGTGAGCACACACGGGCAGTTGGACTTATACAGTATGGTCCAGTTGTTCTCCTTGTGACCACGGCATTTCTTGTCTGGGAATACGTTATGGAACACATCCAGGAATGACTGCGCCAGTTTATCACTGTTGGTCTTTCCGTTGGTGGTCCAAACCTCAAATCCAGTAGCGTTACCGTTCGCTGCGTTGCAGTGGATGGAGAACATAATACACGGCTCGTGTTTGCATATTTCATTGACGCGATTCGCGCGCTTGGTGAGGCCTATGTCGTCATCCTCAGGCACTATTAGTACGCACGGTATTCCTAGTTCAGTGAGACGGGCCTCCACACGTCTTGCAATCAAACGGGTATAGGACCACTCAAACAGTTGCCTGCCGTCCTTTAATACATTACCGCGCTTTCCTGGCGTGGTGGCGCCGTGGCCGTTGTCTATGAGTACCTTGATTGTTTTCATTGGTGTTACTGGTGTTTGTTCTGGAAGAAGTTCCTGTGCGTTATCAGGCTCATCTTCTTCTATAATTACTTCCTCAGTTGGCTTCGGTTCCTCCTGCTGAGGCTGTGGTGGTTCCTCTTGCTTGCCGAATAGCCTTTTCAGAAAGTCAAGGAATGCTTTGATTAACGCGTCCATTCGCTTATCGTTCCTTTAAGTCTAAATTCGTTAATGGATGTCCAGTTGGTTATGCTGTTGCTGTCAACTGGTTTGCCTCCGTTGTCCAGATTGGTCGCAATAGTGATGTGCTTATGTTGGTTCTGAGACGGCGAGTGGCATATCACTTCGACTGCACATGCTTTGTCGGAGAAACCGAACGAGAAGACTGTCAATTCGTCCTCCATACCCTTGTTGTCCTGGAACCATTGCCAAATCTCGTCAGTAATAGCGGTCCTGAACGCAATGGTCATGTGGTCACAGAACATCTTATAGTTGCTCCAACCGAGTTTTTCCTTGACAAACCACTCACCTATGTTCATAAGCGTATGCTTGCTGTTCAGGTCCAGTTTTACGCCTATATACAGCACGTTCTTCCGTTCGTTGTCAATGATAACAGTGTCACCTCGTTCCTCGACGTAGTCCGCAAGCGCTTCGCTTACTATGTTCTTTAAGTGCTCCATTCCTTCATTGTTGGCTATCCTGTCCAATGTGGTGAATTTCTCGTTCAGTTTCTCAAAATTGAATATGGTATAAATGCCATCCGTCTCATATCCGTCATATCCTAACTTGACGTACTGAGCCACGAGTCGCGGTATATAATTGACTGGTATGTTGTATTCCAACTGTCCGACAGTACAGCCGCTTCCGATTTGGTTGATAACGCTCTTTGCTACCGTCAGAACGCCCTCATCCATCTCTGCCATCTCATTTTTGATATTTTCAATCTCGGCATTGGTCTCGTCGTACTCCCTGTTGTTACGCACATTCATCAGTCTGTCGTTGGCTTTGTTCAACTCGTATTGCAGGTAATCCAGAGCGTGGAAGAAGAGGTAGTACAGCCTGTTGTTCTCTCGAATGACTGTCTTACTGTTCAGGAAGTTAAAGTCTGCCTTCCGAACCAGTTTGAGGTTGGAACCGTAGTCGATACCCTTATACGGCATGTCAGTGAAATAGAAGCCATACCCTTCGTGCGCACGGAACCCGCCTCGTATCTTGTTGATGTCAAACGCTTCAAAGTCTGAATTGGTGCCATGTATCAACCATCCGCGAGATGTGAGGTCTGCCGCCAGTTTGAATCGCGTGGCGTAATCGCCCTTATTGCGTTCAACTGCATTGTCCAGTGCGGTATCACGCTTAGGCGCCTGTTCTTTCTCGTCGGGAATGGCGTTAAATTCATCTTGGCTCAAATCCCGTATGCTAATGATAGGTTCCTCGGACAGAAGGCATAGCACATCAGCGTCGTATGAGTTGACCTCGAACTCATAGGCGTTCTTACCAGCGTCGAACACGTCGTTTATGTCATCTTCGATCGGCTCGTACAAATCCGTTATGATGCGCTGCGCGGCCGCCTCATCCATCACCTTCAATTTTCCTTTATCGAGGGTGTATTCAGCAACCCATCCGTTGTCTCCGAACTGACGGGCGTACACTTTAGCGTATTCTTCTTGAGGTGTCAGCCAGATACCTGATTTGAGGTTGTGGTTGCCTTTTGTCTTGTCGTATCCTCGATAGAGCGTGAGAGTGCCTGTACTGGGCTCGTTGAGGGCCTCAGCAATGATATTTTCAAGGTATGACATCTCTTTGCTCTCCTGTTCGATAAAACGCTCTTGCTCGCAATCGTACAACTTTCCGTTCACGCGGGCAACGCTGCCGCTATATTTACTAATCTCGTCACTGCCTTCTGGTATGAGGATATGACCGTCCTTTAATGAGAACATGTAGAATTTGTTGCCAGCGTCTGGCTGGAATCCAACTACGTAGTCATTATAGAACTTCAGTCTGCACACTAGCATGTCAACCTTGATTTCCGACATGCCGTCCAAGTGGTAGAATTTGCAGTATCTTGGTCCTACTGTTTCGCCTTTCACCTCCTGGTAAGCCAATGCAAACCATTTTCCGAATGCAGACGTCAATACAGGGGCGTATGACACGATTTCTCCGTACTGCTCCATTATACGAGCATCAGGCCCGAGCATGTAACTCTTGAACTTCCCATCTTCACCCTTCTTGCTACACAAGGCAAAACGTCCATCAGTATCGCTATACTTAATTTCATTAGAATCAAACCAGTCTTCTGGTTCCTCTTGTCCAAGCGGGCAGAAACCAATCTTTTTGGAATCATACCCCATTACCTTGTACACTTGTTTCAACCCGTAGCCAGTCCATTCGATAGGGTAGAGGCTTTCTCCATTTGCAATAACCTCACCATCTGCGGTTACTCGCATGCCGTCCTCTGTATCAAACACCCAACCAGTATACGTATCATCGTTGATCCATTCCGCTTCGAAATTGCGCCCGTTCTTCGGTAACTTATCAGAGATAAGCACCTTGTTGGCAAATATGTCAATAAGGCTGTATCCGTTGGTTGTTTGTATCTCTACAAGTGTATTAACATCGCGCAAGTCGTCAATAACACGCATGTCAAGGAAAGTTCCAGACTTAATCTTGTGCCGTCCTCCACTTTCCAGTGTGTTCCAGATGATTGCGTCGTCTCCATTGTATCTTCTGCTGTTATGGAATACTACAAATTTATGTTCCGTATTATATTCCAACTCAATATCAGATATGTACTCATACACATCGCCATCGTGCTGGTCGTCGTATGCGAGTAGAACTGTCTTATAAATTCCGCCGCCATATCCGTTTTTAAGTATTGCAAATACACCATCAACACTCGCTTCGATAGAGTCTCTTCCGTAATCAAATGATGTTAAATGCCTATTTTCATCGTCTGTGACGGCGTAGTTGTTCGCGTCACGGTCTGGCTCTTCATATCCATCTTCCGTGTCAGATTCTGGATCCAAGTCTTGCATCAAATAATACAACGCAGTTCCATCCGTAAAACGAAGCGCAAGTATAGAGTTATTGAAGACTAGTTCCTGATAGTCCTCATAGTCCAATGTCGTCGTGTGATTCTCTAGTTCTTCTTCAGTGAACGGCCTGAATGTGTCAAAGAACGGTCTTTGTATAACCTGTTCCAGTTGTTTCACATTCATTATATTGTCATTACCTCCGTTGTCATGGTTCCATCGACAAGTGATGGTATTAGGGTCTCCTTGCTGTGTAATGGATACCGCAATCATTGACAAACCATATTCGTCCAAAGGACAATTATCACCCTTTACACGCGGAACCTGTTCAAACCCTTTCTTCAAACAGAAATAAAAACGGCCCCTACGCCCATGTGTGTAACTGTTATAGTATGAAGCCTGGCGTGTTACACACCAATCCACGTATTCGGCATACTGGCTGGATGCTTTGAAGTCATCAATAGGTACAATATCATATTGAGACTCTCCGTCAAAAGAGTTGTTCTTTGATTGCTCACGCTGGTTATCTATATCACTCTTACGTACACCAGCAAATTGGTTAACGATTTGTTCAAGCGATAAGTTATTAAGGTTCCTATCGTAGTCTTCGACATGTGCATCCGATGCTACGTATGGTAAAATCTGATTGAACTCCATGATAGAGTCCGCATCTGTCAACTGTTTCTCTACAAAGAATCGGCATGCAGCAAACAAGAACTTATATGTATCCTTTCCTTCCTTTCTCGGAAGACGAATGTTAGGAATATCATGCCTAATGGTGTCAATAACCTTCTGCGGGTCCTCTACGCCTGACTTCTCCAGGTATGACCTCGCCTGTGATAGGTTTTTGCTACCACGGTCCTCCAATACCAACCGAGTTGCTTGCTCTACTATGTTTGCTATCTTGTCTGTCATGCTCTTTTCTTCGTTAATCGCACTGTCGTCGATCTTCCTATACCCCATGAAGCCTTTCATCGGAATCGGGTTCTTTAGATAATGGAACGGTCCAGTCCTTGATACATAATACCCTTCCGACCAGTCTTTACCAGTCGTTGTACACTCAAAACCGTCCAACTTTCCTATATGGCTAATCTTCATCCAGCCCTTTATATAACCATCATGGCATAGGTAACAACGGTCGCCGACATTAACATCCTTAGGTAATGTCGGTATCTTATAGTGCATCTCCTGGCTCTCATCTTCAACGGCGGCTAACTCCTTCTCGTAGTCTGTCCACTTGATGCTTTTCGGTATGGTGATTACAATACTGCTCATGGTTAGGTATAGTGACGCACATGCGCTAATCAATAAATAGTTCGAAAGCATACAAAAACAGGCGCACCGTTATGGTACGCCCGCTTGTCAAAGCCACACTTTTCTGTAACATGCACCATCCTCATCAGAAACAAAGATTGACATATAATCGTTATTCGTAGGCCGTTGTATATTCTGTCTTATGCTCTTCTTCTCCAACATCTTATTTGCGTTATCCATCGCCAACTGAGTTAACTCAGTTTGAGCCAGTGTCCATGCCGACCAGTTCTTCTGGTTCATGTACCTGTGCATTTGTGAAAACTGCATGCGCGATTGTTTGTATATTTTGTTGATAAGTTTTGCACGCTTGCTGTACTTTGGCTTGATGGCCAACACTGCATAGTTCTTTCTTACATACGTGCGCTTTTTAACCCACGTCGGTAACATATCTTCGTACATTCTACGACGGTAATTATACGTTGGTGACTGTGAGAGGAATCCCATGTAACTGTTATAACGCGCTACATAGTGCTCCAGGTCTCCATCAAACGGGCTCCTAAGGAAATTCTCGAAGTTGCCATACAAACGAGCAGTCGGAAATATCTTACCATATTTGATGTAACAACCAGTGAATGATACACCTTTCTTTACCTCCTGGAAGTAAATCTTATGCGGGTGTAGGTCAACATGCATATTCTCCTTCAAGAACGCCTTCATCTCGTTTATGAACTTCAATAAGCGATTTTTGTCTTTGCAGATGATGACAAAATCATCAACATAACGCCCATACTTAAACTCAGGATGTGAGATGACAAACTTGTCGAACGGAGTTAGGTACGTATTGGCAAATATCTGACTTGTTAGGTTTCCGATAGCCATCCCAAGGTTGTCTCCATTAGTGAAAAGGCTCTTGTCTGGATCAAGCCGCAACCACATCTCCTTTGGTGAGTTGATATGGCATAACGTTTCTGGCCTGTGGTAAATGATTTTCTTGGTTAACCATAGAATCCAGTCGATACTGATATCGCCTTTATAGCCATCAACAATCACCTTGCTGACGGTGTTCCACATGATGTCCTTGTTAATGTGCATGAAAAATCCCTTCAAATCACATTTGAGCACGTAACATTTCTCGTGGTAATTGTTGGACATCTCTAAAATCATGTCCCGTACACGTTGAATGCCATATAATGTGCCTTTGCCTTTGCGGCAGTTGTAACTATCTGGGATGAAATTCTCCTCAAAAACGTTCATTACTAATAACATAAGGAGGTGATGCGCTATACGATCGCGAAAATCAGCGGCAAACACCTCCCTAAGTTTCGGTCTTGTCACAATGAAAGCATTACTGTAGCCAATCTCATACTTCTGCTCGTCCAACTCCCTCCATAGGAGTTCAAGATATTTCAACGCATCCTCACCAAACTGAACGCACGCGTGTTTAGAACGCTTATGTTTACAACAATCGAGATACGCCTCAATTACAAGCGAAAATGGGATAAAATTGTATTCCCGCAAGTCCTTACGGCTCTTAATCTGATATTCAGCCAAGGCGTTAAATTCGTTCAGTTCCTTCTCTAATTTGGTCATGGTTACGAATTTGTTAGTTAGCAGTTTTAGTACGACATAATAGACTTCGAAGACGGGCAGCACCGAGTTACTGTTATTCTTGTTGTTGTTGTTGAGCGAACCGTTGTTCAAGTTCCAAGCGTTATTCGCATTATACTGGGAACTCGACCACCAGTTGCCTGCGATGCCTTGATTTGACGGTTGCTCAAAATGATAACACGTAACTCGATATAACTGCTCCGAAACTGTCACACAACACTACCCGCGCATGTAACAACAACAAACCGTTATGGTCAATAACTCGTAAGAGTGCTGCTATGTAGTGACGGATCAGTGTTCGTGATCCTGTCTCGGTTTACAGTACAAGGCCATTTCTATTTTATGTTCAGATAGGCGGCCCGAGGCCCAAACCTTCCTGATTTTATTCGGCTATCTATGGTTGTAGTACTGCTTTCAATGTGTCAAAGACCTTTTTATTCGTGTCCGATTTCTATATTACTCTGTTGAGGAGTATCTTCTGGCGTACTCATCTTTCGCAGTATGGAAGCCTCCCATTTCTCGACTTGTTCATAAACGTTGTTCAAGAAAATAGTTGCGTTGGCTACCGCGTGCGGCGTGATGATACGCATATTCACTAAACCTTGCAAGTTAAATTTCAAGAAACTAAGACTTATTTTCATGTCATTCAAGGCGTCTAATTTGTCTTTGTGTTCTTTCTTGTTATAAGTAACGTAAAACCTATAAACGACATCTCCGATTGGATGAATGGCTTTAATCTCTATCGTGTGTTTCCTTGCTTCGTCTTTTTCTTTCGTGTATGCATCGGTGAGGAAGTAATCCAAATCACTCAACGCCTTGTGGATGTCAGTTGTCTCGATCTTGTGCATGTTAGCCATTGTAAGGTTACTACCGTCTATGTAATGCATCCATGAGTATGTGAATGGCGGAAATTCTTTCTCATCCGACTTTGTTTTATCCTTAAAAAGTATTCCAAAAACCGTTGTCTCTCCGTTTATGTCAGTTCCTAACTTAGTTATGACTACATTAGCGTTATGCATCGGCAAGTAAGCGCTATTCATCATATCTTGTGGTAACTTGCATATAAAGCGGTCGCCTTTCTTTACCTTGTCAAGTCTCAACATATGGTTTGTGACATTATTTTATGACCATATAAATACTGGCGCCATTCTATAAATAGTCGCATCTAGCGAAAGGTTACAGGTCGTGTGACCGATTTCTTATCCGAGTGTGTTTGATGTGCTCAGAATGGCTATATTTGGCCTTATTTTAAGTGTATTATCCTTTGGTGGGGCGCTGCCTGTTAAAGGCAGGCCCCTTAATGGATTTTAAGAATTTAGAAATCGAAGACGGGCAGCACCGAGTAACTGCCATACTTGGTGAAGTAGCTGAGCGAACCGCCGTACAAGGGCCAAGCGCAATTCGCATTATACTGGGAACTCGACCACCAGAGGCCTGCACGTAGGTTGATAGTTCCAGAGCCATAATCAGCATCTCCTGCCAGGAAGTACAGTGTGGAACCACATTTCCTAGTTGCTGCCAAGAACTCCTTGTAGAGTGCTACCGTACCCGCAAGTTGGTAGAACTGTCCGATGGCCATCATGTAACCGTAGTGTTTGGTGCCGTTAATGGTCATGTACCTAGAAGTTGCAAACAATGCAGCGTCCGAGCGCAGGTTTTGTTTTGCACATGAGTCGAGCATCTCGGCTGTGTTCTTGTAACCATTCAACTCCTTGTAGTGTACTGAAGCGGTGCTGTTGACGTTGTTTGTAGTATTATTGACTGGTTTCGTCAACTGCGTATTAGACTGGAGCCATTGCCTACCAGTCGTAATACCTCCGCTCGTCATGTTGGTGTTTATGAGTCGGATTGGTACACAGACGTTGATGCTGTACTGTTGTCCGACGGGGTCCTCAATCTTACGAGCCATGCGTATCATCAAGGTATCTGCGTCCAAGTGTCCGTCGATGGCTGTTCCGTTCTGTACTGCCTCGTAGTGCGCGTCTACTGACACCTCATCTCCGTTCTTATAGATAACAGAGAAGACGGCCTCATTATGCGTATACGTCACGTCCACATTCCTCGTGTTCATACGTGCTGTATACGTCAATGAGTCTGGTGTGTTGTACTGTTGTGTATCTCCATAAGCGTCAACATAAGTTGCCGCAGGGAATGTGATGGTATATTCGGTTCCGAACGGGAATGTGAACACCATTGACCCAGTTGTGGCTGTGTAAGTGGTTGACTCGCCACTTACAGTGATAGTAAACACGGCATTCTCGAACGCTTTACCATCTGCTGTCTCGCTCTGTTTGAAGATATTCAAACGCAGTGTCTCGAGCGTCGTATCTGGATTGCGCAGTTGGTTCAGTTCGTTCCACATGGATGTCTCTTCCCATGCGTCCTGGTCCCATACGCCAGTAGTGCTGTCTACTACAACAACCCACATCTTGCCGTTGTATGTACAGATGTCGTTCTTGTGGTAAGTCTTCGAACTGTCGTAGTCAAGTATCTCGTCGCCTCCGATGAGTTGACGTGTAGATGATACCACCTGCAACGCGGCTATGTGGGCCTTGTTTGCCTGTGTTGCTGCTGTCTGAGCGATCTCTGCTGATTCGGCTGCGGTAAAGTCCTTAATAGCGTAATCTTTGCCGCCCCAGTGGATACGAGATATATATCCTGTTGTTTCTCCTGCCATTGTTATTAGATGTTAATGTTAAGTTTGTCTGGGTACCCAGCAGTAAAATCATACGAGCGGAGTACTTCCATATCGCTTTCGTGTAATACAGCAGCCTTATGTTCGGCTGTCTTGTTATAACACTTCATAGCGTACAGTTCAAGGCTTTCCAAGAGGTCCAATGCGGTCTCACACGGTAATGTGAACGAGTAATCAGCCAGCCATAATGTGATGGTGTTGTCTCCGTTCTTTATACTCATGTTAACGGAGTTAACGAGACCTACACGTGTTGCTTTGTCCAGCCATGCTGTCATACCGTTAAGCGTAAATGAGTTAACATTAGCGCTCGCATCGTAACGTTCGATGCTTCTAATGAGTTCTTGTTTAACTGCGTTAAGACACTTCGTTTTGAATGCTGCTATCTCTTCCGCTGACGGCTCGTGTGCTATCATCTCCTGGTAAACCAGGCTGAATCCTTCCTCTTCCGACGGCATAGGAAATGCAAGCATCATCCATCCGCTACCTGATTGTTTCTTTTCGGCGATCGACGCCGTTGGCATTTGTGTCAATATCATGGCTGTGATTATTCGATTGTGAAGTTTAGTTTCTCTGGATAGCCTGCTGTGTAGTCATATTCCTCCAAAGCGTGAATGTCATCTTCCGCCTCTACGTTTGCGATGTGCTCAGCCGTTTTGTTATAGCACTGCATTGCGTACAACTCCAAGTGGTTAAGCATGGAAATCAACATGTCACAGTTAATGGTGAACGAGTGTGTTCCGAGCCACAAGGCAATGCTTTCGATACCCTCAGATTTTGCAGCGTTAGCCGAGTTAACAAGTCCTACACGTGTTGCTTTGTCAAGCCATGCGGTAATGCCATTAACGGTAAATGAGTTAACGGCTTCGGATGTGTCATACTTGCTTATAGCCAGTTCCAGTCCCTGTCTAGCATCGCTAAGACACTCCGCTTCAACAGCATCACGTTCCTCTTGTGACGGCTCGTAAGAGAATCCTTTTTCGTATGCCACGATACTCTCACCGCTATTCACCTCTGTCGGAAACACGCGCACATAGTAACGTTTGTCTATTTGTTCGAACGATTTGTAGTCGTTCTTCGGTGTAATTATCTTATTCATAGTAATTTATGTTCTATTTGTAATGTGTGTTACCTCTTATGAGGGGTACTGCCCATTAAGGGCAGACCCCGTTAAGGTGTAGGGGTGTCTCCGCCACCCCCTGAAGCCGTCGAGAAATCGAAGACGGGCAGCACCGAGTAACTGTTATACTTGTAGTTGATGTAGAGCGAACCGAGGCCCAAGCCCCAAGCGCGATTCGCATTAAACTGGGAACTCGACCACCAGAAGCCTCCGTACCCAGGACCCCACGGACATCTTATGCCGTATAGGAGTTGGGTCCATTTGCTTATTGCTTCGTGTAAGGCTCCGAATTGTTCCCATTGCAATGCTGTAGGTAGCCATCCGTGGATGGTTTGTCCTCCGATTGTGATTTGTGCGTTAAACGCGCCATTAGCCGCAGCAGAAGACATATTGTGTATCGCGGAAAGTTCGCGAAGGGTGTTGGTATTGTACTGGTAATCCCAGTCGCCAATCGTACCATCTGGCCGTTGGAACGCCCTCAAACCAGCGGTAGACGTTGCAGTTGGAATAGTGTAACCACTGCTCGGAGCAGTACCAGTACCAGTTTCAAGCCAAACGTTCTGCGTTAACCACGCGCCAGAAGGACGGCCCACACCGCGCAAGTCAGAGAAACGTACGAAGACGTCCGCATTGTTCTGAGCAAGTGTCGAGTTGGTAATTTTGAGCAACGCCGTGTCGGCAGATGTCACAGTACCGTTGTTGAGTGCATTTTGAAGTTGTATGTAGTTGTACGGTGTACCATCGTTGGTAACCACATACATGGCATCTCCGAAGTAGTAATACGTCGGATACAGCGTTCTCGTCGGAGCAGATGCAACGAACGGACCTTGGATAGCGGGCTGAATGAATACGCCAGTTTCGCCAGTGTCGCCAGGGAATTGAACCTTGTATTCCTTACCATACGGGATGTTGTCGAACGAACAAGCCAATCGGTTGTTGAACTGACGTGTCATGTACGTTGTACCGTCATTGTTCAGTACGGAAACAGTCTTACCTGCGAGGTAATCGTATACGTCAATCTGGCTATTTGGCTCGTAGTTGCGTGCGTAAGCCACTACATTAAGAGTCTCTGATGTAGCATGAGCCTCAAATCGGAATACAGATACACGATCGTTAAGTACTGCCTTGTACATACGCGGCTGTATGCCTGTATATGGCGAACCAGGCTGTTCGACCGCTACCGAATAACGTGTACCTTTGCGGATGCGGAATGAAACTTCACCGTTTTCATCTGTCTGATAGGTAATAGCCTGTTCAGAAGCGATAGAGTCGTCGTCAACCTCAGTTGATGAATAAGGAGTGACAGTTACCTGACGATTGCTAACACGCAGTTCTCCATCAGAACTCTCATAACGAACAACAACGTGTTCATATTGAGTGTCTAAGATACCTGCAATGATGGACATAAACGAAACCTGTTCCCAGTTGTTGATGTCCCAAGGCTCGCCTGCGTTGTGTGTTGCTGTTGCTCTGAAGATACGAATATCCTCCGTACCTGCTGTCTCTGAAATGTCTTTCAGAACCAATGTGTTCGCCTCATAGAAGGTGTTCTGATCGAACGTATCTATCTCACCAAGTATGATATGAACAACCTGTGCGGCATTTTGACAGATGGTCACTGCGGTCGCCAAGTCATAAATGTCAGTTGCCTGGTGCATGTGAACAGTATCTGCCTTCCCAGAAAGACTCAGGTTGAGGTAATTGGTTACCTCGATGGCAGCCGTATTAGCCTCATTAGCATACGACTCACATTGTGCTAACACATCCTCCAAGCCTTGTGCTGATATTTGGTAATACGTGCCTTTGTATTTGATTCTAGTGATTACTGGCATAGTTGTGGTTAGTCAACGTTTAATGTGTTATCTATAACAGTAGCCGACTTGTCAAGATTAAGCGTATACGTGTCAACGCCGTCATCATTCAATTCAACAAAGTATCCAGTTGCAAACTCGTTTAGGACTGACAGTGCCGAAACCTCTGACTTCTCAGTGTTCGCCCATGTCACACCAGCCGTGTGCGCTACGTCGATACGATATACTTTCGTTACATTCGGTGTAACTGATGTATCAGTGTACTTAACGAGTGTGTTAATGCTGTAAGCGCTTGCAGCGTTGAACTCAGGAACGTTACCCATGACAGCCTCGCGGATGATATTTCCCAACAATTTGATGTCGGTTTCAGCCGTTATAACGGTCGTTTTTATCTGAGACTCAGCACTAGTTACCGTATCCTTGATTTGTGTTTCGGCGGATGTAACTGTGTTCTTAATCTGTGTTTCGGCAGAAGTAACCGTATTTTTAACCTGAGTTTCCGCGCTTGTTACAGTTGACTTAATCTCCGTCTCTGCGCTGAGTACCGCATCCTTGGCGACCCCTACTGCTGTCAGTATTGCCGAGTTCGCCGCTGATGGAGAATCTCCGAGGTCCAGTTCGATTGTTACCTTATCGTCTACAGCGATGGTTACTCCTGACTTGAAGGATATTGTGGCTCCTGTAGCCCCTGTCTGGATTCCAGTAACGAATGAAGACTTCTGCGCGCTTGAACAGAGCACTTGCTGATTTTCGTCGGTCGTTGTCTCGTTGACGATCAGTCGTACATCCTCGATAGTCAATGCAGAAAGTGCTGGGTCTGCCAGTACAATCTGGTTATTGGAAATCGCGTATGATTTAACTCTATATCTCATGTGTGTATGTTATTTTCAGTTGTTCGGTTGTGTAGGATTATAGTCCAGCGAGTGCCAGTTTCTTTACCTTCTGTATCTCCGCCCATAGGTCATCACTTGTATGTGTCGGTTTGATGACGTAGAGGGTACTTGTCGGATCATAGATGTAGGTAATACCACCGACGATTACCGAGCCCTCGGTCTGGAGGGTGTTGAAGTCCGTTGCGGTAATAACTACCACTTTTTTAAGTAGGTTTGTATCTGCTGCCATTTGTTTGATTGTGTTTCTTCTTCGGTGTAATTCGTATGCACGGTTCTTCAATAGTTAGATCACGAGCGCGTGACAAGGTGTTGCACCCGTATCTCCCTGGTATAATGGTATAAGGCTGTAAACGAACGCTTTGTTCTCTATTTTGATATCAATCACCTCGTCGATGGTCTCCATGAGAGCGCTCGTAACAGGTACCCAGTCGTACGTTCCTCCTGATGTTTTCTCCCAGCGGTATTCTTCGATGGTATCGCCAGTACTTTTTACGCCGATCCTACGTCCGATGGCTGCTGGTGTAAGCATGGCACTACCGAACGTATTTGTTGCCTCTGTCGTAGATGAGTACGGACCATAGAACACATCAATATCAGGTACTGGATTAAGTACCTTAATCGGTTGTCCTAAGTCGAATGTATTTTTTGTTATGGCCATGTCTTACTGCTTTTTCGCTTCGATTGATATTGTAAGGCTGTCACTCGCGATAGTGTTCCAGAAGTAATACACTTTATAATCGTGCGTAACACTGCTGCTGGCGCATGTCATCGTAACTGTCTGAGAGTTCTCTTTCATTTTGTTAAGCCATGACTCATTGGCGCTAGTTAACGCCTTTGTCAATGCGAACTCCGCTGGTACGGCTACAATCAGCATGTGCTTCTTTGCGTCTCCGTTCCATGTCAGTGTTGTGCTCTTTGCGAGACTCTTGCTAGGAAGCGCCTTTATCATGGCCTCTGTCGGGAACGTCTCAGTGCTAGCGTCGTACTGGCCGACGTACCACCTATAATATGCGTTGTAGTTGACGTTAGACGAAGTGGCTGCGCTTGCTGCGATCTTAACTTTCGTGTTGTATTCCAAGTCAGAATCTTTCGGACTGACAGTCGAACCGCTGTAATTTATGATGGAACGATAGGACGTTGTTGATGCGGTTGCATTGGCGGGGATGGTCAACATGACAGACTCGCTGTATGTGAATTGGCTATCGCCTGTTTGTGCATTACTCCAATCTGTTGCACCAACGCCTTTTTTCTGAACAGTATAATTATATGCCGCGCAACCAGCGTTAATAACGGTTGTGGCGCTGCTGTCCATGGTGTTGTGTGTGTTGAACTTACCGTCTGTGAATGTGGGTTTAATCTTAACACTAACGGTCGTTCCAGCCTCATAGTCACCTGCGGCATCACCTTGGTTAGTAGACGTCGATGACGGGTAGGAGTTGATGGAGGCTTTGAACACCTTCTTCAATATATCTTTCAGCACATCAAGCAATTCGGTTCCCTCATTGATGGTCGTGCCAGCCTCAATACCTCCGACTGTGATGTTCGTCTTGAAGTTAACGTCGAACTTACACCGTGCGTTCTCAATCATCTCAACCAATTCAGCGTACTTGGTTTCAATGTCTCCGCTCAGTGTGATGTATTTCGTCTCAACGTCCCCGCTGATAACCACATCCGTCTCCTGGAGGAGGTAGATGGCCTGTTTGATTTCGTTTATATCTTCGATGAGGCCAGACACGTCAGTACCGTCACCACGAACCGAGTTAAGGTAAGCGATGATTTCGTTCGTCTTGCCGATCATCCTGTTCAGTTGGTCGGCATAGAGACGATTAAACGCCTGGAACTCCAATGCTAATTCTTCTAGTTTATTTGCCATGATGCGTGCGCACTTACTCAACTATAAATAGTCGGCGACTCAAGTTAATCCTTGTCGCCTTCATCGAGCGAGTTTTTCTCGAAGACTCCGTCTTCAATCTCCTTTTTGGCCTTCGCAAGCGCATCCTTGAACTCCTGTGGGTTTTTCCAAGAGTTGATGTACTCTTCGTCCTCCTCGATTCCTTTGATTGTTTCAATGCACTCGCGCTTGATATCTGCCACGTCGCGCATCATGTACATACCGTGAAGCCGCTTGGCGAACTCGAGAGAATTACCAAGCGCACCCCATTTCTGACCGTGCTCCGTACATTTCCTGAACTCGTCGCGTATCTTGTCGAAGGTCACCTTGATGATGTCTTCTTGCATGTCCATCGGTCCGTCTCCGTCCAGTGGGTTAACACCCCACCAACCTTCGGTGATATACTGTTTACCACTGCTCATCTCCTTGATGACGCGCCTGGAAACCTCGGTTATGAATGTGTCGAGTTGTGTATGATTGAATGTCATATTTATTAGTCTTACTACCGATAAATAGCCTTGGCATGACCAAAATACTTGCATAATCGAGAAAATAGTTGTACTTTTGCAACCGAAATCACACTATACACACATGCCAGCATTTTTCTTCAAGCAACCAAACGGCAAGTTCGGACGCGTTTCGACGGTTGTGGACGCAATAACACACTACAACCTAAACAAGGATGCATTCAAAGAGTTAGTTGAGTACTATCACGGGAAAGGCGACTATGAGGTAGCGCACTTCGACGAATGGTGTAAAGGACAGTATGAGTACAAACAAGACCAACTGAAAGACGTCGGAGACTACCTGGATTTGCTCAACCCTAACGGAGACTCGTTGGAAGACGTGCTTGCGATACTGAAAGAAATGGGCTGCTCTGAGGAACAGATAGCCAAAGTTGAAGCCTACTACAAACAGTGGATGAAAGAGGTTGAGGAACAAGAACGGGAGTGGAACGCTAAACACGCAGCCAAAGACTAGTAAGCACTATGAAGCAGTCTGACAAGGTTATCCTAGATGAGATAGCGGCACATAAAAAACGTATTGCTGAACTCGAAGAACAGTTGAAGCAGAATACTAAAGCCGAAGACCTGCACATGGAATTCGATGAGTTTTGTGGAAAATGGATAGAGTTCAATGGATACGAAAATGGCTCAACACTCATCTTTATGAAGGAGGTGAAACGTACAGCAAAAGGTACGTTGGGATTCGACGGTGTTAGGATTACACTTGGGAATGAAAACTGCGACTTCATGGGAATTGTCATTCAGGAGACATGGGGTGGTAAGTTGTTTGAGTTCGATACTTTGCCTTATTGGGACGAATGTCTGAGTGAAGAGGATACGGATGATGACGTTGCTCGTTTAAGAGCAAATCTAACAAAAGGTAAAGATTTGGTTAGCGAACTTTCACTTGAAATACTAGAAAAAACACTAGCAAGTCATCTTTATTGGACTCTTAACCATGGATGTGACTTGCCACAAGAATCCTTACCGTTTAAGAAATTTGATTATTTCGAGAAATAATGTTAACCGACTGCATATATTTCGAAGACCGCGAGAAGGAGGACCCTGGATACTGCTCATGCTCACGCCGAGGATACTACTGTAGAAAGGAGAAGGATGACATGTGTCAGCAATGCCGACTCTGGGACGCCTACATACCAAAAACCGCATCTGACGCTGAGAAAGAGCGCGCGATTGCGTGGCAGAACATGACCCTCGCGGAACAACTATCAAACCCTTACGAAACATATTTCAAAAATGGCAACCAAGATTGACCACACAACGATGCCTCCTATAACCGAGGACGATTTCAACCGAGATGACATACCTGTATCCGATGCGGCAGTAGTAACAGACGGAGACGGAATATCCATCATGTCTGAAGTTCGAGAAATGGATGTTGATCCGACCATGCTGAAATGCCTTGACGAACCAATCAGCAGTGAGTATCCAGAGATTCCTTCTGCTGGCAAGAAACTCACTTATGTCAAGACGGAGGTCAAGACGAAATACAACATGGGCGACCGCGTGTACTACATTGGGAAACCAGTTAGGGAGGACGGACGCTACCGTATATTCGACGGTATTGTTGTCGGTATCAAGTTGCTATTCCGAAGGGTCAACGGAAAGCCGAAGATCGTGGAGGAGAAGTACGAAGTGAAGTCTAACAACCCGTATAGCCAGTACAACTTCAATATCTTTGGGCACAACCTGTACGAGTCTGGACAGGCCTTATGCGCTGCATTGCTGAAAGAGGAGCCTGACGATGTCAAGCCAGGTTACAAATGGCTTGTACAGCATGTAAGACCTGGAACCACATATGTGACGTACGATACCAACGTCGAGGTGGGTCCTATCGGATTGCGGACTCACAAAGTAGAGGACATATATTTTGAAGTGTTCACAGATGTCAAGGGCGTTGTGCGCAAACGTATTAAGTACTTCACTCCTGGACGGCGCTTCGAGTTCGAATATGATATGAACTGGACAGTCGACGAGTGGATTAAACACAACTATCGAAACTACGAAGGCTAATATATGTTCACAAAAGAAGAGAGAAGCGGATGGGCCTATTGGTTTGCCCACTGGTGCGCATTCAACATGACCGCGCTGAATCTGAGATGCTGGCATTTCAGGTACCTGTTCCACGATTGGGAGAAACCGTGGCTCAAACTGCTTATGCGCGACTATAAGAAGGTGCAGAAATGGCATCGTGAACACTCATCACACCATGGCGAGTTCTTCCTGAAACACGGATGGCTGCGCTGGGACGACCTTATCGTTGATTGGGAGTGTAGCCATTTCACCAAAGCACAGGCGCAGTTGGTTGCTGTTGAGTGTCTGGAGCCCGAGACACAACACCTAAGAGATATTGGGGCCAGCGCGTACCAGGCCGACGAGTTTCACGCGAGAGCGAAGAATGCAATGATACGGCTTTGCCTGATGGAGGCAGATAACACAGAGTTTGGACCACACGATATATGACAAGCAAGGAGAAACTAATAGAACGCCTTAACAAAGGATTTGGTTTAGAGATCAAACAGGACCATCCAATAAAGACACATTGCAACCCGCGCGGCTATTTGGGCCAGTGGAGTTGGGTGTTCGATGGATGCGTCATTTGTCCTGGTTTTGGCGGAAACATAGGATCGTGCGTATCTATAACTGAGTTATTGAAAGCACCACAACTTGAACTTGAGTATGACGATTCTCATTCTGGAGACTGGTCCGTATGGCCACACAAAGATGGTGAACCGTCGAGAGGTAGAACACGTTTAGTGGAGAAGATTTAGTGTCGGAATATATTCCTCCGCATAACATCTAACCGATTCCTGACCAAAATACTTGCAGGAGTCGGTTTTTTGTTGTACCTTTGCATCCGAAATCAACAAACAGGAGTACAACATGCTTAACAAACTGAAACAGGCACACGAGAAATTCTTGGCCGCAGAGAACGAGTTGAATCAAGCCATGGCCGAATACAAACGCAGTCTTCCAGTGCATAATGGTGACATTGCCACTGTGAAGGAGACTGGCGAGCGCTTAGTGCTTTGTACACCAGTTGTGTCTACGTTTGGCAGCAGTATTGGTGAGTGGGTAGTCAACAGAGGCTTCCCGATTACCAAGTCTGGAAAACCATCCAGGAATGCACGACATCTGCACGAAAACGATTTTATCATTGTCAACGGAGTTGAGTACTCTTGCAACTGGAACAAACCAACAGAATAATCGAAATAACATGCCAAAACCATTTGTGGACACATTCTCTCGCATCCCGAGACACTATACCAGTGTTGAGCAGGGACGCAAGTTAATCGACATGGGTGTACCAGCCGACAGCGCCGATATGTGCTGGACTATCAACGACGATACCATGCAATACAACATGTTCCCGACGGCAATACCGTACTACACATTCACATCAAAGAGTGTATACGTACCTTGCTGGACGACTGGCATGCTGATTGACATTTTCCTCCAGTGTGTTAATGCACCTGATGAGATAGACGTACCCAGTGTCGAAATCCAGCGTTATGAGAGAGGAGAAATGAGTGAGTCTCCGTCGTTGGTTATCGCAATGTCGTACATCGAACTGGCTATCGAGAAAGGCCTAATGGACTTCGACAAATTCCACCAATCGTTTAACAAACAGCAAGACAATGGCTAAGAATGAACAACAGAAAAGAATCGAGTTCTATCTCGACGGCAAGTTATACGGGTCGTTCCCATACGACAAATGGGACAACGAGTTGGATAAACTGAAAAAAGTTCTTGCCAAGAAAGGATATATCAGGCTATACGGCGACGAGTGGAACAAGACGGATGACGTGTGGTATGGCAACAAAGACAAGAAAACCCTGCTGGTATACCAATACCGCATCTGCACTGGCTACAAGGACAAGAGCGGCCATATGCTGTATCAGGATGATTTTGTAACGGACGGTTCTCTGGAGTCGCGCCTGTTAGGTAAACCATTCGAAGAAGACCAGTATTACATCCGACGCGACCGAGGATGGATGTCATGGACTGACACAGACATCAATAATGCTGATGAGGCATCTAGACTGAAGAAGTTGTCTGATGCATGCTTCGGAAAGAACAAGAAAATGTGGGACGTTGACAAGATTGAGCGGTTCGACGGTTCAAAACTCTAATCACCATGGATAAAGCAATAGCACAACAGATTAAGTTCGACGGCCTATGCTGGAACTTGCGACAGCGCATGAAGCACAACGTCCTGGTGTACGACTACTACTCAGAGTTCATCGTGGTAGAGTTCAAACCAGATGTACACCCGAGCCATGCGTACTTTGTCGTAGGCCGTATGGATACAAAGAACACGATCGAAGGTTTTTCCGATGACACTTGGGAGAGCACAAGCATAGAAGACATTAACCACGGCCAGCGTTCTGGATACGCACAGCCGATCAAAACCGATTTCTGAAATGGACATTAAGGAATTAACTCCAGCCCAAAAGGCCAAGGCTGACAAGGTAGCCAAACTGCTCGACGAATTAAAGAAGAGCGGAGTGCATATTATGTGCGTTGACGGAGGCGGTGGAGGATCGTTGAGTTTCGCACGGGTACCGAAGTCGGACAGACTCGCATTTGGAGAAGAGGTTATTGCTGGTGCTTGCAGCGAATACTACGAGCAGTTGAAGGAGTGTGTATATGAACCGCTCCCTAGTACTAACATTGACATTTTATGTCCCTGATATTATGGAAGCAATAGAGAAAATGCACACGAGCGATGTGATGATCGCCATCACTGAGGAAGACTATCAAAAACACGGATGCCCATATTGCGGCTGCGCTAGTTCGTATCGTCAACCTGTTGGCTACATGGGTGGCGGAAAGGCCGAAGTGGTATGCCATGAATGTCATGGAGAGTTCACGCGTGTCCTTAACGACGACGGACTTGCGCAAGAGCGCCTCGGCAAAGGACGTTTCGGCATCAACATCACGCAAAAGGATGGTATGGCCGTATCTGTAAAAGATTATGCGACTGGAGAAACATATTGGAGGAGTCCAATTCTCATCCAGCACCCGCGTCTCGGAAAGCCGTCTCACCCATACGTTCGCGAGGACAAACGCCCGTCTGACGGAGTCGGAGAGTTCTGGAACCCGCGCGGCGCCACTGAATGGGATTGCTCTGGATTTATAGAGTCAAAACAGGCAGGTCAACGTTTGCTCGACATGGTCAAGAAGGTCCTCGGAGTGGAGAAACCGCATACCTGGCTGGATTATCGGGAGGATGAACCAGACTGGATTCAGTTCAAAGTGTCGGCCAAGGAGTTTGATGTCGTCAAAATGGAGGAGATGGCTGAGGCTATGGCCAAGACGCACCCAGACAAGCGCTGCATCCTGAACGAGGAAATACTGAACGCGTGCAAGAAATAGTTGCACAATTCGGAAATTATTGGTACTTTTGCAACCGAAATAACAATGGCAAAGACAAAACGAACAAAGAAGGACGGCCAGATATTCACCCCGAATCCTCTGGTTTGTATTATCCTGGACGCGGCTGGGTACAGTGAAGTTCAGCGTGACCTGGAGTTGTATGACATCATCGACAACAGTTGCGGTGACGGCGCTTTCCTTATGGAGGTTGTTCGTCGACTCATTAACAGTTGTCGAACGACGGGCATGAGTGATGAACAGATCGCCAGTGTTCTCAGTACGAAGATTCACGGCATTGAAATTGACACGGATTTGTGGCTTAGATGCCATGATAACCTTGATAATACATGCGAGCAAATGGGCTTGCAGGCGAATATCAAGTGGGACATCGTATGTGCTGATGCACTGACCGTTCACAAGTACGACGGAAAGATGGATTTCGTGGTTGGCAATCCTCCTTATGTTCGTGTACATAACCTTGGCAATGAACTCAAACTGTTGCGCGACAACGAACTGACCAAGAAAGGCAACACTGATTTATACATTTCATTTTACGAGTTGGGTCTCCGAATGTTGAAAGAAACAGGTGTTCTCGCTTACGTAACACCCAACTCTTGGCTTACCAGCCTTTCTGGTCAGGAGTTGCGCAACAAAGTTCTTGCTGACAAGATGCTGAACTCTGTGATCGACTTCGGGCATTACCAGTGGTTCGAAGGCGTATGCGTGTACTCGACGGTTGCTGTGATGATGAAGAACAGCAGGGATTGTATATATTTCACGTGGAATAAGGACGAGGACGGTACATATCGTCAAGCCTTTGTGGCTAAATACGACAACGTAGAGCCCGCATACAGCATCAAAGGCAAGTTCTACTTCGGAACACCAGATGACCTCAATCTGCTTCACGAAGTGAAGACCGCAAAGGTTGGGAAGTATTTCGAAGTGAAGAATGGTCTTGCCACGCTAGCGGACGATATATTCATCAACTCGGCCTTCCAAATTGGTAATTTCTTCTATCGGGAGATTTGGAAGTCGTCGAAAGGTGAGCCGAGTGTATGTATATACCCGTACGATGAGGAAGGCGTTGTGTTCCCGCTTGAGTTCATCAAGCAGCACGACTACCTGCTCTACAACTACCTCATGGACAACAAGGCGAAGTTGGAGAGCCGTTCCTTACAGAAAGGAACCAAGTGGTGGGAATACGGCCGTACGCAGGCTATTGGAGACACGCGTCAGTACAAGATGACAATCAACAACCTCGTGAAAGATGCTGGTTCCGTAAAACCATGTCTCATCGGACGTGATGTATGTTCTTACGGAGGACTGTACGTAATCAGCGCCGACGAGGAGTTTGATAGTGTACGTCTCCACCAGGCCGAGCGCATCGTTGGAGAATGGGACTTCATCCGTTATATCATGTTGCTCCGCAAGTACAAGAGCGGCGGATATTACACCTTTAACGGAAAGGATGCAGAAGAGTACCTTAACTACGTGTATAACAAGCGCATCGAGCAGTTTAAGTGGGAGCACTTAAAAGAAAATTCTAATAAAAATGGCTAATAAAGACAACAACGAGCCTGTTCTCTACACGAAGGAGCAACTCCTTAGTAGAAAACTTAGTTGGCGAAAGCAGGATGAGAGCCTGATCAACAGCATCTGCGACGTTATGTTCAGAGTTGTTGGTAAAGACTTCAAATGGGCTAAGGCTCACGACAAAGAAGATCTTCACATTATTGACCTGGTAGCGATGAACCCTCAGCAAGCGGCTGACTTCCACAAAGATCTGGTCAATATCATTAAGCGGCAGTACTCATGCAGTAAGTCTATGGCTGAGCATGAAACTAATTGGTTCTATCTAGGTGTAGGTATCTCGCGTTTGGAAAATGAGACGGATCATAAATGGGCTCTTACAGAGGAACGTTTCAAATCAAACGTACGTTATCACATCGCAAACTGGGAAGAGAGACATAACGAGCCACTCGTATATGATGACGGCTGGGAGAAAGAACTGAAAGAGTATGTCAACTACAGAGGAATCGAAGCAGTCAAAGACGAGCAAAACAAACTGCGGGAAGCAGCCCTCCAAGGATAGGTGTGCGCTGTGCAGCGTCTGGTGTCAGCAACGATACGGCTTGCAAGCGGAAAAAGACCGTTTCTGGCTGTATTGCTGGCGCATCGGACGTCCGATTGACTACTTCATAAGGTTCAACAGACCAAACTAAATCAACATGCAATTCAAAAAGGGAGACATAGTACTTGTTAATTACAAGGGGTCCAAGCATCTGACACGTATCCTTGACGTCATTAACGCGAGCGACGGCAATGTGTATTATCAGATATCTGGTTATGCTTATGCGCGAGATAACGCTATTGAGGCAGCGGAAATCACGAAGGAGTTCCTGTTGTTCAACCGATTTGTTGACAAGTCCACCGACTCTGTCGAGATGTACGAGCGCGACACGGTGTCAGTATATCGCGTACTAGAGAAGAAAACGGATTTCTGGACCGTTGAAGTTAAGGATAAGGATGACGGAGAGTTTGTTGCACGTTGGCCTTCCATGTACATCCACCAGTTCCAAGCATGCATAGATACCAACAAGCATTGCATAGATCCGTCGTTTGAACTGTCATTCGAGGGAGAACCGACATCAAAGACAGTAGCGTTTCCGAAGATTGAGTTGAACGCAGCATGCCACGAGCAGGATATGCGCATGCAAGTTAACGGATTTGACTTCCCTGGAATACCAACTGCGTTGATGCTCGTTGTCTCGGAACTGACCGAGGCGATGGAGTGCGACAGGCATTACAAATTCTGCCAACAGATACCTTCTGTACGCAGAATGGATGATCTGAATGACGAGCAGTTCAAGTTACAATTCGAAGAGCAAGTCAAAGACACGTTCCAGGACGAGATAGCCGATGCCTTTTTGAGACTGATGCACCTGTGCGGCGCCTTGAACATCGACATCGAACAGTTTATCAAACTGAAGGCGCGATACAACGCAATGCGAGAGTTCAAGCACGGTGGCTTGAAATACTAGGCACCAACTAAAGCAATCCTTTACCTACTAACCAAAATACAAACATGGCAGACCTGTTATGCTATTCAGAGGCTGAATTTCGCCGCATCATGGACGAGAGAGGCTGGACGGCCGCGAAGAAACTACCAAGGAACGTCGCGGTCATCTCCATCTGCACTCCATACAACACGGCTGCTGGTGATGGGTGGAAACACTACTTTGAGCACAACAACAAGAACGTTTACAACTTGAACATAGAGGACATAGACCCGATCCAGTTCCGCGATGAGTTCCATGAGCCCGTCATCGAGTGGATGCCAGACTATTTCATCTACAAACGCAACGGCAAGGACCTGCATATTTTCAACCCAGACGAGGCGTACGGACTGGCATGCTTCATCCGCTCGAACGCTGGAATGAACTTCTACATACACTGCGCCCTAGGAGCAAGCAGAAGTCAGGGAGTGGTCAATTACATACTGAAAACGTACCCAGAGTTCTACGATCAGCGGAGCCTTAACCAGGCCAATCTGCCAGGAGAACTCGCAAGCAAGTGGATTGAGTACCTATTAACAAAATGGAACATAAGGTAAAACGCAAATACTACGTACCAGAAAAGCGTTACGGAGTGATCTTTGACCGTTGGGGACAACGCAAGGACGGAAAGCCAATCAGGGATATCGAAATAGTCGAGTTCACTGACTCATACGAGGAGATTGAAGGCATCGAGGAGATCTTTGTTGAGTTCTGCAAGAACGTACACAAACCAAAGACTAACTACAAAAACGAAACACCGTCCGTGATGTACGGGTACTGTGGTTACATCGTTGTGGACTACGAGAAAAAGGCGATCATCAAGCGCTACAAACATGGTATTGGCTTTGGTTCTGGCAAATACAAAGACCTGTTAATCCAATTCTGGCTATTCGCGTCAGAAGAAGAACGTGAGATGGCAGATAATATGCCGTGGCCTGAGTTCCTCGGGTGGTTGCGTTTTAAGTACGGCGATGGCCATAATGCCATTGACTACGACGGAAAGCCAGAAGGTACCGAAGAGATTTACGAAGAAGCAAAACATTACTTCTGATGAGAACTAAAAAGACAACATTATTCAACAAGAACCACATCACGCTCGAAAAGGTTGAACTGAACCCTGCCGAAACATTTTTCTATTGTGGCCATGGCTACATAACGGGTAATTTCATAACGAAAACATCCATTGAGTCCGATGCACGTACTGCAAAAGAGCGTTATGGTAGGGAGCCCAAAAATAAAAAACAGACGAGGTTCGAACTGAAAGTATCCGAGCATGGTTTCTATTACAGCGTTCCCATCGTTGAACCGCGTGTTATACGAGACAAGAGTGGCTATCGGAAGACTAGCAAATGGATATTCCATATTGACGACGTTTTGTACATCCTCACGTTCCTTAGCACTGTCGATGAAGTGACCATTGATAAAGAGACCCGTCCATGGCAGTTGTGCGACAAAGCGATGGAAGATCACTTCATCACCGACCTCTTAACCGAACTGGAAAAGGTAACTGAGTTAGCGAAGGAGAAGAAGTTACGCTGTTATTCCTTGTGGGATTTACAACAGAACTGGAGAAAACATGGTTCTCAGCCTGACATAAGCGATTTCAAAAGCACCTCAACAGAATACTACTTTACAAACGACGCAAGCAGTACGAAACGTACCATATACGAGATGTTGTTCGGAGATCCAGATGGGCCGAAATACCAAACAAATGAGGAGAAGATACTCGCGCACGGTTTTGATTTGAAGACTTCGTTCAGGAAAATGTAAAAAAAAAAGCGGCTCGGTTGAGTCGCTTTCTTTTTATAGGTGGTATAGGTTTATCAGGTTACAGGCTGTATCTATCCTCTTGATGTCATCTGGGTCCTCGGATACTAGCCGCTTCTCCTCATCGCAGATCTTTCCGTAGTGGTCCTCGTCCCAGGTCTCTTTGTATATTTTTCCTTCTGATACTGTAATCAAACTCCTCTCTACACCACGCAGGTCATCCCTTGAAATAGGCAGTGTGGACAGCAAGTCCTCTACCACTTTACTGATGACCGTTTTTGTGTCTGCGTATAGGCCATTGGCCACTTCAATTACATCTTCTTTCATTGTTTCCTGTTTTTCAAGTCCTCCTCGACATCCCTAAGCCTCTGGTTGAACTCAGGAATCTCGATCGGTGTGTAGTTATGCCTACATGCGCAAACACATGCGCTATGCTCGGTGAATGTCTTGTACTCGGGCTGATTATGGATGTGGCCATAGATGTAGAAAAATGGTGTGTCCTCGCCCATATAATCAAGAGGCTCGTGTGATAACACGAAGTAATCCAACACGATAATCGGGCGCTTGGAAACCTCGTCGAAGCCTGCGTCAAGATAGAAACGTGGCTTGCGCTTGTCGTGGTTTCCCATTACCATGCGCTTATGGCCGTTCAGACGAGAGATCTTGTCCGAAAGGTATTCCTTATTGGTAGTAAGTGCTAAGTCGCCCAGGAACCAAACTATGTCATCCTTTCCGACAACTGAGTTCCATCGCTTGATAAGGTCCTCATCCATCTCCTCTACAGATGAGTATGGCCTATTGTCGTACTTGATCACGTTCTCGTGACCAAGATGCAGGTCTGATATGAAAAAATGTTTAGACATTTTCTTTTGCGTTTTTAACCGCCTCCGCTATCTGCTCGCGCGGAAGCGGGTCTGGTGCATAGTTGAATGTGTCGTTGTACCAGTACGGGTCCTCTACGATTTTCTTTGCTGTTTCGTTCGCGTATTTGATTGCCAGGTCTACCACTTTCTCATCGTAAACCATCTCTGGCAGCGTCCCGTCCAGTGCCACTGACACCGAAGAGCGCGATGCTGAGAGCAATGCTGGCAAAATGTGGCTGATTAACCCATCTCGGACCGCAGTTATGCTTTGCAACTCACTTAGTGAATCATACGATGATACTTTGTGAATACCATGGTATGTCAAGTTTCGCTTTGCTTCGTCCAGCGTCAGGACTCTTACACGATCTCTGACGTTAATCGGAGCGTACTTGGCGTACCTCTCTGCTTCGTCTTTTGTTCCGAACACACCAGCGAGTCGAAAGTCGCTAACAAAACATTTCTCTGGCTCCACGCCTGTTCCGAACAGGCCAGAACAGAACCATATATAGTCCCACCCGTTGTTGTCACGAATAGAGACTACGTATTTATTTTCTTGTTTACTGCTCATACTTCGATGAGTTTTTCGAACCAGTCAGGTTCCTTTCTTAACTCTTGAATTAACGCGTCGGCATATCCTACAGCCACGCGCGCATATAGTCGATTGATAGCAGGCTCTTCAATGACCGAGTGCTCGGTTTGCTCCAACAAGGAGTTTAGAACACTGATTGAAGCATTGATGCGGACCTGCTCCCACTTGGCTTTATCCGTTTTCTTAGGCATTATCCTTGCATCACATGTAAGTTCCTTAACAGGTCCTCGATGTTATTCTCTGGTTCGATGACCCACTTTTTTAGGCCATAATGGGGTACAAACCACTCCAATTCTACGATGCACTGTTTCTCGTTGGCGTATTGATACGCTTGCCAAACGTCGTTCTCTTCTGGATGGCGCTCTTCTTGGAGGCGCAATGTTCTAACTTCTCTAAGCATAGTCTTCTAGTCTTTCAATTTCGATACCGATTTCGTGTTGCAGTTGGTGTACGAATCGGATGTCTTTTGTTGCTTCAGACTCCCAATGTTTATCGTTCACCTTGTGGACGTACGCATCAACACCTTGTTGGGTTATGTTACCATCAACGTAGTCCATGTTAATGTTAATGATTTCGTCTGTCAGTTGTATCGGTTTACACTCAGCGAGCGGGAAAACTCCTGACATGATATTGTCCTTCTCGATACGAGTTGCGCATATACCATACCCAGGAACAAACGGAAGGCTAGCGATACGTGCTTTCATACCGTCTGGGAACTCAATCCAGTCTCCGATGTGTACTTGTGATGGTTTCAGATGCATAGTTTATACCTATTTCAACCGCAAAAGTACCAATAATTTCCCGAATGTGCAAATTCTATCGCAGTGTTACACTGTATTGTAGAGGTTTACCAATGACTACTGCCTTGTAATTGAGTATCCCGTCACCATCTTGCCTCTCGGTGTACTTGTACGCGTTCCTAATGAACTCAGCGCGCATGCTCATAACGGCATCAAAGAAGCCTTCCAAAGCCATTTGCACATTGGTAGCGGTGAACAGATGTGTAACTGAGTTGTTGGTTATCTCAATGGTGTACATATCATGCTCTCGCACACCCAATTTGACGGCATCATACACCATGTACCGCCCGTCTCCAATATCGTCTATCACCTTCTTCGCTGAGGCTTTGCTCTTGCATGGTATTCCGTCAGGCATGACGATCATTGGTATGTAACGGAACACCCGTGTGTTGGTTTCTATCACACGCTTGTTGTGCGTAGCATGGCTGTTCTGGTAGGACATGTCACACCATTCCAGATTGTCGGCACGGTTGTTAGTCTTGTCCTCGTCGATATGATTGACAGTGTTCCAAGCGTTAGGATGAGGGTTATTGACAAACGCAAGCGCTACAAGCCTGTGTACGGGCCTGGTAACGTGTTTGCCGTCGAAAGTAAGGTGCACGACCCGATAGCCATTGTCTCCTACTATCTTCCTGTCTTTGACACACTGAGTCACCTCAAAACAACCAACGGCGTTCCACACGCGGCCGTAATTGGACACTGTGTACTTGCCGTTGGTTTCTGCTATGTCTCTAAACACTTCCCCTGGCTGAGGAATCAGAACTCGTTCTTTACCCATGTCTCTCGCCAGTGTTTGTCTGTTTGTACATGATTCGCTCGAACGTATTTCGCTACGTATTCGTCGAATAGGTGGTACGGAAACTCTCCAGAGTATCGAACAACAAATCCTTCAACCTCCTGTCCTTTCTCGGCAGCCTCAGCCTTGTAGCGTTCGAATGCATCCATGATGAGTTTACGATCGTATGGGCCGCGATATATCTCTGGGACGGTCTTCAACCCAAGTGCCTCACAAACTGATTTGACGTTGTCCCAGGAAAGGAAAGTTCCTTCTTTGGCTATGTGAAATACCTGGAATGTATCCTCTATGGAATCGAACTTATAGCCGATCGAGTGCTTTGCATACAGGTTCTCTCCGCAGATGCGCCAATTACTCGGGATGCCCGTGCAGAAGTTCCACACATGCCCTCGGAGCCAGTTTTGCCACTCGTGTGACACACCTTCTAAACTACGCGCATGTATATAACCGTCATGGTAGACAGTGGTGTTTTCTCCATCCATCTTGACGGTTACAACAACTTCGTTCAGTGCAGCCAGATGATCGTCGGATGACAGTGTTTTGTCATCGTCGGTTCTAGACTCTGAATATGGTAGGTGTGGTGTGCGCGGGTACTTCCAGCGTTCTATTTCTTGTGTATTTTCCATGTTATTTGGCATAAAAATTCCAGTATGGTTCGAACGATACTATTCCGTAGAACCCATTCTGCAAACCTTCCTCGAGCGGCAAGGCCCAATCTTTGATGTTCTCCATCTTGAAACCAAGTTCGGAGGAGCCATCAAAACCATCCCACGGTGATCTCTTGATTGTATCCCTGTTTTTCTGGATGAATTGTTCGATGATTCTGGACACGATGTCGTAGTCAAAATCAAAATCCCACTCCTTCCAATGGTCTGGTACGTTGCCGAATCCCCATCCGATAGCGTATTTGTTCCCAGTAATCTGATAGACAACCTTGCAGCCACGCTTGCGTTCTGACTCAGACAGGTGTTCGGCCTGGCCACTATATCGCATAGCGAAGATGAGTGCGTCTTTCAACTGGCTCATAGCGCCCGTGATGGTAAGTTCTTGGTTGCTTGCAAACATATCAAATCCTTTTATTCCAGCGTTCAATCAACTCATCAATGGTGTCGTATGAAACTGTCCCCATTGCTTCTCCTTCAAATGTTGCGATGGGGCAACATTTGTCTGGATCTTCCTCATTTGTCGAGTGTACTAGGCCGAAAAACAAGCCACTCCACGGATCGTCAATATAATCAAGATCGTGGTAATTTCCTTCTTCGTCGCAGATTGCTATCTTAGGAACCTTGCCGCAGAACGGACACGGAAGAAGGCGATCGTCTTCCAGCATGTTGTCGACGACCTTAATGTGCTTATTTTCCAGTATTTCCTGGCTTGTTGCCATACTTCTCCTCCCAGTGTTTAACGTATTTAACAAAGCCCTTAAAGGCCAGTGTAATTACAACTGACGCGAAGGTCAGTTCTTTAAGCAGTTTGCTCATTTGTATCAGGTACTATTAGTTTAACCATAGTTGACATTTCCTTACGGCGTTCGCCATCCCAGTCTCTACTGGTTCGTTTGAAAGCAAGGCGTTTGTACCAGCGCTCGGTCCATGTATTGTATTCGACTTGGAGCGTGATTTTCTCAATACCGTTTTTCCTGCAAATATCAAACGCCTTCTGCATAAGCGCATAACCAATGTTACGCATACGATATTCTAATGTCACATCAAGATTGTATATGGTTGCCTCCGTTGGCTTATCCTTATCTACCCACACGTCCACAACACCAGCAGCCATCGCAGACTCCATCAGAACCCATCGTGTTCCAGTCTCCAACTGTTGTTTGTGTACATTGATGAACGGAAGTACGCCATTGTCACGGCGCTTGTGGTTTGCTTTCTTTGCTTCTTCTAGCGGGATGAAGCAGAACCCACGGCAGAACGGATTGGTACAACCTTGTTTGCCTCCCTTGTTGAAGAAGCATTTATTCACGCCGTCATCACATACCTCTTCACCACTTCCGTCAGTATCACAGTGTTTGACAACCAATTTGGTATTGGTCATGTTGTCCTTAATGACCATGCCTGGTTTTTCTTCGACCATAACCTCTTTGTGGCATCTGTGGCTACAAGTCAAACACGGGTCTTCGTAATCACTGCAATCATCCGCACGTTCGCAGTCGTAGTCAAATCCGTTCTCCTCTGTCTCTAAATCGCAAAGAATAAGTTTCTTCATGCTAGTGTTGTGTGTGATAATAGTTCTGCTGCGGCTTCTGGCGTAGGATATAACCTCGCGTGTCGGCCGTTGATGAATTGGCTCCGTGCAAACAGGCGGCGGACTACGCTATACGGCAAAGCCATACCTGTGTCCACGTTTCGTATAAGTATATCCTCTGGCATTAGTTCTCGTATTTCTTCTGTTTCTTGCGCGTATCGTACAAGATACTGTCGTCGTTGTGGATATTGCCTACCACACGCCAGCGCTGAGCGTCGCAAAATCCCTGGATCTTGTACTCGCTGTAATGGTGCTCGTCATCCTCGTATTGAATGTCTCCGTCGCCATCTACGTATCCGCGTCCAGGTGTATACAACAATTTCAGGAAACCTTCTTTCGTGGCCAGGTATACACCACTGTTCTTCTTACTGTCGTAATATGAGTAATGGAACTCATCGGCAGGATTGGAGTACACGAAGATGATATCACCATCGAAATATGGTATTCGCACTTCTTTCTTTTGAGTTGACTTACCATTGTCGACAAGCGTACCCAACTGCGGAACTACGGAAAAAATTTCTATGTCCTCACGCTTCATCATCTCTCCCAAGAGAATCAGATCAGCAGCGTCTTTGAGATCGATGTCCACAGATTCCATGTCGGTCTTACTGCGAATGGAGTAACCGTCTTCTGTCTTGGCGATTTTGTCCTTTGTAGCGTAGAAATAACGGCGTTTGTCCTCGTCATAGTGGTTAGCCTCATGCTTGTTGAAATGTATAAGAGCACCATCACGTTTAACATAGATGTTGTATGCCTCTTCGCCGATGCTTAACGCCAGGGCAATGTCTTCAGCAAACTTCTCCTTGTACTTACCCTCTCTCGTCTCTAACATCCATAGGTTGCGGATTCCTGCGCTTAGAAGTCCATATAGATACTCGCACTGTTCTGGGTTGCCGACGTTGTAGCGTGCTTTTGCAACCGCATAGAAACGCTCCTTACTCACGTAACCCATCTCTCGGATGGTATTCGCCACGCGCGACGCGATACTTAATTCTTCTCTAGTTATCATGTTGTTGCTGTTGAATTTGCTGGGCTATTTCCTCGTCTAAAATCTGCGCGAGGAGGTCTGGTCGTTGAAGTATGTTTGCGAACTCTGCAATGCTATTGACAGCCATCATTTTCTTGCAGTTGGACTTCGCATGGATGTCTTTGAGAGACTTGTCCTTGCTATAAGGAGCGTTGACAAGCACGCCATATTGAGCATTGCAACCAACGAAGTTCCAGTCGTTATCGTCAACCAGGAATGTGGTATGCACGATGGTCTTGTCCTTCAAGAAACAGATGTTATCTGTCGGGAAGCCGTGACGTTCAAGCCAGTCAAGCGCTTGCAGTTTATTCTTCAATGACTTCTGGTAGGTCACAATGATGACCTTTCCGTATTGTTGAAGTACATCAATAGCCTCCCTGGCGCCGACAACAACATCCGATTGCTCGAATATCTCATCCGCATGGTCCTGGAAGAACCACTTGGCTGGGTTGATGCCTGTTTCCTTCTCTATCCTCGGGAAACTCTCTTCTACGACGAAAATCTTGACGTCGTCGTACTTCTTGTCGTCCTTGAACTCTCGGTTGTACACTTCGAGCATTTTGCACAACGTGCAGCGCAGTACCTCATCAAGGTCGATCGCGAAGGTTATCTTGCTGTTGTTATTCATATTCGTCTCAAACCTCCAACTCCACCTTCGTCTTCGGGCCACACCACGTCTGGTCCTCTGAAATCTTGTCAACGTCGTCGTTGATGAGCGTACGTTGAGCATCCATCCACTTAACCGTAGCCTCCGCGAGCAACTTAACCTCGTCAACCGTCATCAAACCTATGCGTTTCGGCTCCTTAAAAGGATAGTTAGGCTGGTCGAAACAACGATCGTTGAAGTCGCACATTGCATAATACAACGGCGACGGGATATTAACGCAGTTACTGCTTGTCTGAAGTGGTATCCACATAGTTATTCTACACTTTTTTCAATTATTTCGTCAATGTCTTTTTTCGAGAATGCCCACCCATTTATATGACCAGTCTTATCAATTTCGAGTGTAATGTAATCTCCGTACTTGTCAAAGTATTTTGGGGTATAGCCTTTATAGGAACATACGACAGACGAATCAGAAGCGAGTAGGGCATACAATCCAGTATCTTTCAACTTCAAGTTTCCGATGTACCAATCTACGCCTTTCGGCCAATTGATAACGTTGCCATTCTTGATGTCTATAACAAGAGTTAGGTATTCGCTAAATCCCTTTTTGTCCACTAAAAGACTTGGATATGCCTTTACAACCTCGTCAGTTCCTTCGAATTCGCGGTCGCCAATATGGAACGGTTCGAACTTGTCGTAGAAAGATATGGACAGCATGACAATGTCCTTGTTGCGAGACGCTCGAATCTTCTTGTCTCGATGCGCCTTTTTATGTACCTCTATTTTATCCTCGATACCAAGTACATTCCTCAACACCTTCATGTCAATGTACATGTCTTCATCTGTAGCATAGCGATAAGCCTGCTGGATGTCGTGCAGATAGTTGCAGTTGCTTTTCTTCGCTTGGCACCAATTAGGGCCAGACTTGTGGTGGATAGATACTGCCTTCTCTTCCATGTTATATGTGATGGATGTGTCCCTGCACTGTCCTCCAAGGAAATATGAATTGAGAAGGAAGTTGTCTGGTGCACTAAAACCAAACACTTTCGTCAGTACCTCGTCGGTCAGTTTGATTGCCTCAACGTCGTTAATGAACACATCGGACAGTTCTTTGGTGTCTCCAAGGTTTAATCCTAATCCGCCAACCTCTCCATGCACCTCATAGATGTCACCATTGTATAATACCAGATCGTGTAATGCGTACATATTGAGTTATAGTGTGTTGTTGTCTTTGAGTGCGTCAATCAAACCGTTTCCGAGGCGGTTGAGAATAATATCAGTAAAGTCGGTGCTCAGTTTATCAGACAAGCGGCCGAGAAGTTTATCTGTGATGATTCTGATGACAGCGTCCTTGAAGTACGTGTTAACCACCTCTTCTTGTTTCGAGTCGTCGATCGCTTCGAATACGAATGTACACTGGTCTGAGTTGAAATAGAACGGAGCGCGGTCATATCCTTTTAGGAATGAGTTATAACTCGGTCTTACCTTGATGATAATCTGGTACTTATCATCGTTGCCACTGAACAAGTTCGTGTACGACAAGTCATAGTCACCATCATACGCCATAATGTCGCCGTAGGTATCGTTCTTGTCGTAACGCCTCGGAGTGATGCGTGGATCTCCTTCGTGATTGTGGTAGTCTGGATGTTCCCAAGACGACTTGACCAACCTGATAGTGCGTCCATCCAGAGCGTCTTTTGCTATTGCATAGATGGTCCTCTGACACACCGTGTTGTATTCGGCAGACAAATACACAGGTTTCTTAGTAGCCTTAAAGTGTTCAAACAGGCTAATAGCCTTTGTTTCTACCTGGTTGCTGATGTGCTCGATAATGTTTTCTCGGGTCGACTCGAACACGCTGTCGAAGAATTGTTCGCTGCTCATCATTCTAAAATGTGATTTTCGACCGCAAAGATACAACAAAAATGTGATACACGCAAGAATTTTGGTCAGAACGACGCAGTCTGGAATGCGCCCGCTGGTACGCAAACCTTCTTATTACTGAACTCCTCTATCTGTTTTCGTTTGGCGGGGTGGAGCCACAGATTTAACTTACAGAACCAGTTGGCCCACCATCGGATGTCCCACACCTTAACTCCGTTGATGTACGTCGCAGTTGTTACTGGAATGTACGGGCAATACACTACGCCTTGGTCTTTGATCTCTTCCATTGATTCAAATATGTGCTTACGATATTGTTCATGCCAAACTGCCTGGCTTTCTGGAACACAAACGGCTTTCCGCTACTCAATAGCCGCACGATAGTCCTCTCCAACTGGGACTGACCGAACGGTATTGCTTTTAGTTGACTATGGTCTTCAAGCGTTCGCTCGATATTGTTCCGCCCAACTATCTCCTCCACAATGCCCCTGTTAACGCGCTGTACCCATGTCTCCTCCTGATACCAAGGCATTTCAAGATACTTTGGAGTTAGGAATTTGAAGTTCCACTGACTCATCCGTTCCTTAGTTTTGATAGTTGAGTTATGGCGCGAGTCTTCCTGGTTGAGTGCATCATCTTTTCTTCGATTGGAAGTGGCTCTACTCTGATAATATCAGACTCCTGTACTTTACGTTTAACTCCGTTGTCCTCGATGATATATTCCTCGTACATCTTATTGGTAAACGGGTCGACAAGCGATCGCGTGTCTATGACCTTAAACGGTCCGCGCCTTGTGATGATTGTATCCCCTTCGTCTATCATACCTCGGCGATTATTTCCTTTTCAAAGTCGGTTTTAGGAATAGTATACTCGCTAGGTGTAATTGTTCTACCCCAGTGATCCGTGTACGGCCTGCGAGGATACAACTCCTCCATTATAGCCTTGTATTTATCCTTAAACTTACATGATACACGAACTTCAATAGAGATGGTATCGTTCTTGTCGCAGTTCAGCGTGTTGATACCGCTTGTATACACGTGTCCGCGCTCGGTCAATATACCTCCGTTTTTGAGGTACAACCCAGTTGGCTTATGTTTTAGCCTGTATAGTTTTCTGCTCATTCCTCAGAATCATTTTGTTCGTCTAGTATATAGGCATCTTTTGGAATTTCGTGCCCAAGGAATTTCATGTGGCCAAGTGCTCTTCCAGTTGTGTTGTTCAGATACTTCTTGTTTATACCAAATTCCCTTGATACCTCTTCATGCAGTACCGTGAATCTTTTATAGAACTCACGATTAGCCCTCTCAAACAATTCACACCAATCATTGAATGACGTATCATCAATGAAATTTTTCTTATAGGATTCTATCGCCTCAAGACATGCGTTTATTCGCACATCATCTCTTTTGTCATATACAGATCCTGTCCTATCACCAAGTGCCAGTTTGTCAGTCGCAACAAGCAAAAGAATGAAGTCTTCTAATGACGTCTTATGGCCACTTTGTTCCAATAACATCCAAGACTTAACGTGTAACGCTCCATATTGTTTGAATATCTCATGGCCGCGTTTCCATGGTTCATTTGGTAAATACTTATTCCATATTTTCTCGTATGAACCATCTTTTGTACTTAACATAAACGCATCTAAATACGGTTTCACCGAAGCCGCATATTTCATCACAGCATCATAAACGTCTTTTATAGTGCTCTGTTTGCTTAGATATTCTCTTTCACCCCAGCCACCTTTTGGTTCAAAAACGTCGTGTAAATCGGATTTTTTTACTCTACACTCAACGTTATTGTACTCGTCTCTACTATCGTATAAATCTGTTACTTCCGAGAAATAACAGCATTCGTTACTTTCGTCAAAAACATCTTGTATAGATATCGAACACGCCCCTTTACATGAGTTTATCGAGTATTCCACGCCAAATTTGATAGGTGTTGTTGGAAATACCTCGTTCGGTACTGAGAAATACACATACAACTCACATTGTCCGCCACGCACAATAGTGAACAAATGAAGTCTAGCGTCTGGTTCTAGGCCGAACATTTTACAAAATCCATCAGCGTTTTCAGGTACGTTTATGTATTTCTCAAGTCCAGCCTCCCTAAAACAGTCTTTAATCTGTTTTGTTGTTTGATTATAAAAGAATTCAAGTATCGTCATATGTTGTTATTCTAGTTTCGCTGCTTCCTCTGGTGTGTACTTCTTATGCAGTTCGTCCAACCACCAGATTGTCTTAATCTTAACCTTCGGCATGTTCTGTCCTTTGAGGATCGTGGAACGCCGAACAACCACGCCTTCCTTAACTGTTGGGAATAAACACCCATCCTTGGTCCAGTCATTACCTTGTATTGCCAGCACGAAGTCCATCGTCAGTTTGCCGCGATAAATCAACTCAGGTGTATGGAGCCACGGCTGATCCTTGCAAAACATGTAATAGAACGTCTTGGGTTCGATGTAGCCATTCTTCTTGATGAACACGTCAATCAATGCCAACCGCATCTCGTCTCCTTGCTGGTGGAAACCTGCGAAGGAGTGCTCTCCGTACCACTCAAAGAAGAACGTTATCTCGTCGGCGCCCTGGAATAGGTCTCCCTTACCAGAGTTGCGTTTGATGAGAGGTAAAAAGCGTTCTGCGTAGTTAGCGTTGAAGTATCTGACAGCGGGTCCGAACATCGGATCATCCTCGCCAACAACACACTTCCTGGAACCGAATCCCTGGAACTCCTTCTTGCGTGCGTTGTACTTAACACAAAGGTTCTGGCCGTCTAGTTTATTAAACGCCCAGACTTCCTGTCCCAGGAGAGACTTGTCCTCCTTGATGTTTGGTATGCTATCGTAATGGTGCATTATGCTATGATATAGTTAAACACGTCGTTGCGACCCTTGTAACTGTCGCTATTCCATGTCACATTAGAAAATCCCTCCATCCTGTAAGACGTTGAGTCACCCTTCTGGTCCAACATAACGTACAATGACGTCTTGAATACCCGTATGCTTTGTTTAACTCGGTTGCGATATACCTCCTGGATGAAGTCGTCATCACGGCCGTCAGGCGTGAATTGAAACATATCGCATTTCATAGCGCTGGACACTGGTCGGTCACCACAAACAACCAGACAGTTCTCCCTGTCGTTCCAATAGATGTAGTCCAACGCCATCATCAGGTAGAACACGTTACGCTCATCCGCGTCCAGTTTGTCCAGGAAGCAATAGACACGTGATATGCGATTTGCGATGTCGTAACCCTTGGCGATATTCCACTTAATGAACTTGCTTATGTCATACGTGGACGGCCGTATAGGCTCGAATGTCTGGTACCACAGGTTACTCGACATGGTTGTCCTCATCTTGCTTGTAATGCTCACTTGCTTTCTTAACTTCGTTAATCCACTTGCGAACGATGTTGTACAACGCCGCAAGAAGGGCTAACAGGAAGAGAATCAGGAAACAATAGCATGCCGCTATTCCGATGGATGCTAAAATGTCTGCCATTGGTGTAAGATGTTTTGTGGAAAATACTCTATTTTAATCTTCGGGAGAGAATGCTCCATGCTGTCGACCAAACCATCTATATAGCCAACCATCATGCCATACGTGCGTTCGGCATCTCCTGAATTATTATATCCATTTTCATGGTTGCCGCATTCTCGTTCGAATCGTTCTCTCAGTTCCTCTATCCGATTGCAGAAGCGTCCGAACTGCAACAGATCCTTTTGTTTGTGGATGTTGTAATGTGTGTAAAACAACGTGCTGCTAGGGTATGGTAAGATGGTCAAGTGTACCTTGTACATCTCGCACTCCACCTCCTTGTAGTCATCGAAAATGGTCTCTCGAACCAAGTGGACACCTGGCTCGTGGAACAACTCTACTTTGATATGATAGAGTACTCCGTTCGGTGTGTTAATGTACCAATTCTTTTCCATTGTTAAATTGATCGGTATGTAAGTCCCCGAAGGACAAGTGAATAGGTTTGTGTTCCGACGAAGGCCATGCTGCACGCTTTCTCGAACCAACTCTCCGCTGTCGTCAGATCGCTACACATGCGCTGGTGATTGGTATCTTTGTACAACCTGTCAAGCAACGCATTTGAGCGCAGTTCCTTGCAGAGGGTGATGAACATATTGAAGTCATCGTTCGAGAATGTCAACCTGTCCCGAGTGTACATAGCCACCGTGGCGCCGTCGAACTCTGTATCAATGTCAATGTAGTAATGCTTGATATCATCCACAACATCTGTCCACTCCCGCATGAAGACAGTAGCCTCAGCCAGGCGATCGCCCTCATACTCTACAACGTAGGCCTGTGACTTGATTGCTCTGTTGTTGTCCATGGTGTCAAAGACTAAAACTGTCAGATGCGATGGTTTTTCCGTCCAACTGAATGGCTGTGTATACCTGCGGGCCATTGTTGCCAACGAACTTGGATGTCTTGACCTTCAGGTGCTCCTTCAGGTAGTCCTTGATATAGTGCTCCACGTCATCCTTTGTTAACTGAGGAACCGCTTCCGCCTTTGGGTCAGGCATTTCCTTCTTGCTGTTGGACTCCGACGAAGTTTGGCTCTCATCAAGGGCAAGCGTGCCACGTTTGAAAATGGTAAGGTGCTTGATGATACCACGGATATAACTGCAACGGTTGACGTACCATTCCTCTATGCCGTAGTCGGACAGGTTCTCCGTGGCAATCTCTGCTTCAAGGCTCTCCTGTTCCAGATAAGTGAGTTGGTTGCAGAAAAGTTGAGCGTCCTTCTTACTGGTAAGTTCCTTGCGGACATATTCATCCGCGAATCCAGGTGTTCTGTTGCTCCACACAACAATGTCCAGGCCATGGAAGCCGCGTATAAGCGAAAGTGTTACCTTCAATGCCTCCACTTCACCTTTGGACGTGTTGTATTTCAGTATCCATGTGTTCTCACGGACGCGTTCGACAATCTCAACCTTCTCCATTTTAGGCTCCTGCGGTAACCTTACCAGCACCTCGACGGTCTTATCTTCTCCTTTCGCGGGATCAACACCCACTGTTTTCTTGCTTTTGCTCATTGTGAAATCTATTTCAAGCGCAAAAGTACCAATAATTTCCGATATATGCAAAAAGAAAAGGGGGCAACCTTGTCGATTGCCCGCCTCTCTGTCAGTCCAGTTGCATTGTCTTGAGAATCTTCAAGAGCCGTTCGTACTCGAAGTTCCTGAACGCAGTCATCGCGTACGTGTGTGGCTTATTATGGTTGTATCCGAACCGCTCGATGTACTCCTTACAAGCACGCTTCGTGAGGAAGGCTCCAGTATTCCTTGATAAGACTTCCTCTTCACCGACCCACACAACATAGGCTTGTTCACACTGGTCAACCAGCCCGTTATAGAAGTCTACAACTTCGTCGATGTCAGTTTTGTCAACTTCATCCCAATAATCATCGTTTTTCCCGTCCATATCGTTGATCTCCTTAATCAACTCTTCTATGGATACGTCGCTTCCAAATACTGGAAGATACGCACGTGCTTCTCCACTACCGTCAGGAGCAGCAACCTTATGCGTCTCCATAACTCCCCAGAAGATCGGGTCCGCCTGCCAGTCCGTCTCCTGTGTGTTCAACTCTCGTTGTAAGTCTCTGAGAAACTCTTTGTCCTCGGCTGATATTTTGATTGTCTCCATATTAAAAGCGTTCGCGGTATTTAAGCGGGTTCTCTCCCTTGTATACAATGGCGTTGATCATACCTATTAGCATCTCATACGTATGTTTCTCTGTATCCTCCTGGAATTGCTTAAGGATAAAGTCGCGGAAACCTACGTTATGGCCCACGTTACGCATAAAGTTGCTTTCGTTATCCTTGATAGCAGGGTCGTCCAGCAGTCTCTTCACGGCGCCTGGCATCACCTCGGTCAAGTCCATCAGACGATACGAGATACGTTCCAGGTGCTGGATGTCCAACTTCTTGTTCTCTTCCAGGATGGTCTTGATATACCATATTGGCTCCTTGATGCGCGCCACGTTTCGGTATACGCCGCCATAGACGTCTCGGTTCTCGTGTTTGTCCCTGTTGTTGGATGTAAACAGCGAACCTCCCGCAACGTTCTTTCCCGCTACAATGCCGTCCGTGAAACGAAGGAACTGCTGCATAGCCTTCACAGACGGGTCGTTTGGCATGTTCTTACCGTTAGGAAGAAAGAAGTCCCTGAGCACAGCCTCGACAGCCGACTTCTCGTCCTTGACAACAATGTCCTGCTGCTTAATCTTCTTTACCTTGGGCTTGCGCTCCCGTTTCTTCTTGCCAGTACGCCACGACTCGGCAATGGCCAACATGTCCTCCTTGCTGTTGCTTTCCATTAACAATGTAATGTATTTAACGTTTTCGGATGCAAAGATACAACAAAACCTCCTAATCCACAAGAATTTTGGTCAGAAAAAAGCGGAACGATTGCTCGCTCCGCCTGTCTGTACTCCATATCAGCCGTATCAATAGCGCTCCCGATACGACAACGGATTATGACCAGCCTTGATAACTGAGTTAATCCTGTTAATCAGGTTTGAGTAGACGCCGTTCTTAATGTCCTTTAGGAACTGTTTGAGGATGAAGTCCCTGAATCCCACGTTATGTCCGACCGTCTGCATGAACTTGCTGTTGTTATCCTTGATGGCAGGATCGTCCAGCAGGTTGTAAACAGCCACAGGCAACTCCGTGTTCAGGTCGTCCAGCCAGTAGGAAATGCGCTCCAACTGTTGGAAGTCCAGGCGCTTGTTGTCTTCAAGCATGGTTTTTATCTTGTAGACAATCTTGCGGATCTCGATGACGTTGTAGTACACGTTGCCGTACATCTGTTTGAACTCGTCCTTCTCGCGGTTGTTGCTAGTGAACATGGCGCCGCCAGCAACGTTCTTGCCAGCGATAGTTGCATCCGTAAACCGCATGAACTGCTGCATGGCCTTCATGGACGGGTTGTTGGGCATATTCTTGCCATTCGGGAGGAAGAACTGTCTCAACTCGTTCTCGATCTGACTCTTGTCGTCGATGATGACCTCTCCCTGGTACTTCTCCATAAGCACCCGTTTTGCAACCTCGTTCAAGAGGTATTGCAATTTGCTTTCCGTTAATTGCATATCTCTGTGTCTTTCTTTATTCTATTAAGCGATATACAGGTTCTTGTCAGCCCAGTCCTTTGCTCCTTCGCCCTTGACAACCGCATTGTCTTTGATCGACTGTGCAACAATAACAGCAGCCCTTTTATCCGAGAAACGCGGTTTACCCTGGTCTCCCCAGAGATTACTGTCGAAGTAGAACACAAACTTTATAGAACCGTTTTTGTCGCACACCATCAGTCGGCTCATGTCCTGCCAGATTACCAGGTCTCCATTCTGCGTGACATATAATTTGGTTAGCGAATTGCGAGCAAGTTTTTCAGCACGTTGATGCTGTCCGTAACCGCTCATCTTTTGATATGCCGACCGCATGGTCGCAGGACTCAACTCGTCCAACTGAACGCCTTGCTCCTCGGCTTCATTCATCACCCGCTTGGCAACCTCAACCAGCGCCTCAGCGAGTTGGCTTTCCTTTATCTGCATATTGATTCTTTGTTTTTCCTCGTTAGTGTTAGGTGCAGTACCGCAGGTGGAATTACTTCCGCACGGTGTTAACCCGTTTGTGTCAATCCTGTCTGACGTGTACTCATTATCCAGTCCCTGGTCATTTGGTCTCTTGTTCTCCTGCGGCCAGATGAACTCACCAGTGCTCTTGTCCTTGAACACCACGCATACCGTCCATCCACCTCCGCTGTTGGCACACCTAGTACCGCACCAGAAACAGAACCCTACACCGTCCTCTATACCTTCCCAGTCTCCTCTCTCGTCGTGCAACTGCCAGGTCTTCTCAATCCTCTGGTCCCACGTGAGCACCTCGGTAGACCACTGCTGGTCGAAGTGACTTGTTCCCCTACAAGACTGCATTGCACCAGAACCTGCAAGCATGCCCACCATGCTGGCCCCAACAACACCCTTCTTGACCATATCCTTCCAGGACTCTTCTATAATCTTTTTGGCCATACCGACCAGTTGGGTTTCCGTCAACGTATTTACTTCCTTGCTCATAACTACCCAATAAATAGTTCAAGCCACGCAAAACAAGCCGCACACCCCTGCAACACTCGCGCAATGGTCATTTCCGAAACGGCTATTACAACCACATATTCACCCATTTTGCACAAAATAATCATGCTGTGATAATGTGCAAAACAGACGATAACAAGACACACCCACCTGGGAAAAATCCCAAAAATTTCCCAGAAAAATTTTTTCAGGAAAGACACATATAGAAGCAAGGGGTACCCCTCCCGCAAATTCGTTAACATGGATAGAGGAGCCAATGGGATAACTGAGTTAACAGAGAACAACCAGGGACACAAATCCGTTAGCCCAAAAATCCCCTGGAAAAAATTTTTTTCAAAATTGGCCATAACTGAGTTGTCAGAGCAAATCCGTTAAGAAGGGGAGACCCGAGATCAACTGAGTTAACTTTAGGGAAAAATTTCAGATCGAGTACCGTACCCCCATTTCCGCCTTCGACATAGGTGGTCTTGGGGTAGGGGATACGTAGGGGGTGGACATAGGGAGGGGTATGTCATAGGGGCCTGACAAATTGGCAGTCCTAACTCAGTTATGCCCTGACAAAATGACAGTGACAGAATGGCAGTTGTCAGTCTGTCAAAATGCCAGAACTCAGTTGTGGCTATGAACTGAGTTTTGCCTTGAGGTCGCTGATGCGTTTATAGAAGCCAGCGGTGTGTGGTGAGGTGTGTAGTTTGAGGTAGGTGTGGTCGTAGTGGTGCATGAACTCATGCAGCAGGGTGTCTATGAACGTGCCTATTGAGATAGGCTTGAGGGTCTTGGCGGTGGTGTTGTAGATTTTGATTGTGTGTGTTTGAGGGCAGTATGTGCCATGCAGTTGCCCTCTACCTCTGCAAGGTCTGGGTCGTGTAGTGATGGTAAGGGCGCATTGCGGTATGTTGTATTTGGCTGTTAGGTAGTCAAGCAGGGACTTGGCTTTCTTGGCTCGGTCTTTGGTGGTGTCGGTAGCCTTGAGCAGGGTGTTGTACTCGGTGTGTGATAGGCGAGTAAAATGAACCTGCTCAACCTTGTTGCTTTTGTCGTAAGAGATAGGGTCGGTATTCATAGCGATTGAATTTTTGTGCAAAGGTAGTTAAAAAGAATGGTATGGGCAAGACCTTGAACAAGAAATCGACACATTGTAATATAAACGCACGCGCACGCATGATAGTGTAGGAAAAAGATGCTCAAGGTATTGCTTATGCGATGGAATTGTTGTACCTTTGCACTCGAAATTGAAAAACAAACGCAGTTATGATACTGAAACTCATTTGCGCCATCGGGGTGTGCATCATTGCCCTCAACGCAGTTGTGGGAGACAAGAAGTAAGTAAACGGAGTTATCAACAATAAAAACAAAGGAGAGAAGAAACATGAAAGCATTATTATTCATTGCATTGGCAACGTGGTTGCTCGGTGGAACGGCTTGGACTACAAAGGGTGCTGAAAAGCATGGTAGCAGTTGGTATCAGTTGAAGGAGAGGGACAAGGCGAAAGCCGCAGCAACGGACGGGGACTATATGTAAGGTAGTTGGAGAAGGCACGACTGAACGGAGTTGTGCTTTTTCTTTATGGGAAAATGCTCAAGGTATTGTATGTATGCCGAAAAAGCAGTATCTTTGCATATCGAAATTGGAAAAGGGCTGGGACTTGTAACAAGGTAACGGGAGAGTAGACTCCAACATGCAGGTAAGTTGATCAAGGTATTGCACATGTGAAAAATGTGTTGAGAGGGCGGAAAAGTGATCAAGGTGTTGTACATGTGAGAAAAAAGCAGTACCTTTGCAGCGTAATTAAAAAACAAGTTGAATTATGTTTATCTACATTGACAATCAAGGTAACGAAACGCGGTGCGCTAACTATGCAACCGCAGAGTATTACAAATCTGCTAACGGCGGTCAAGGCAGAATAGTCCGAGCCATGCAGTTCTCATAAGAAAAATGAAAAAAGTTGCGCAAGGTATTGTGTATATGACAAAAAAGCAGTACCTTTGCGCAGAAATTAAAAGAAAACAACATTTATCAACCCATTAAAATCTTACGATTATGGCAACCAACAATTTAGTTTCTTTCGTAGAGAGCCTTTCCAAAGGCACGTTATCAACCATCGTAACCAACACCGAGCCGCGTATGCGCAAGACGAACAATCCGCTATTCGGTCGCGTTCGCAAGCAGACAACCGTCAATCATGTGGTAGTAGGTGTATCATACGAGAACTCCGTTAATAACAAGTCGGAACGTGTGGGCGGTGGTGAACACATTGAGGTTGAAAAACCGAACGGCAAGACATGGGTCATCCCTAACCTCATTCTCAAAGCGGACAAGGATGAGAACCAACTCTATCTCCGAGTAACCGAGCGCAAGACGACAACAAGAGAGAGTTTCTACCTTGTGGACGGAAGACCTGCAACCGAAGAAGAGGTAGCAATCATCAAAGAGAACCTGCAAGGCGGTGCTCCGAGCAAGAAACAAGCCGAGTTGGGTATCGCAGAGGAAGACCAAGTGGTAGTCAAGGACTACAAACTCCAAAACATCCTCGCAATCAAGCAGGGCAGCAAAAAGTGGTCGGCTCAGAAATGAGCCACCACCCCTGCAAGGGAGTACTAAAAATAGGACAAACTAAAATAAGACTACTATGGCTAACAAAAAACAAGTGAAGAAAGTGCGTCGTTGGTATGACGCAGCCAACAAAATCAACTACCGCGAGGGCGACATCATCAAGGTGTACGATGAGGAAAAGCCGCAGTGTGGGTTGGACGAGAACTATCGTATCGTCAAGATAGACCTTGACAACGAGATTATGGAGTGTGTCCAAGTGGGCGACAACGGAGAGGACATCGGTTTCTATCAGTTCCCATTCGGGTGGGTTATGACCCCGCAGTTGGCAAGGGTAACGTACCCAGAGTATTTCCCAATCGGAGAGGAAACGAAAGCAGGTATTGACGCGTTCTTGACGGAGTACGAACACACCCTGCAAGTGAACACAAGTGACGGAACACCCGAACGGCTGACGCAGGAAGACGCAGTTGAGTTGTTGGGGATGGCAGTCAAACTGCTTCGAGAGATTGTGGGATAAAATGTACTAAAATCAGTACAAAGGTGCTCAAGGTATTGTCTATACGAAATAAATTGAGTACCTTTGCACACGATTTTGAAAGAAAGGAGAAACAACATGAAAGTAACATTAACACTTGATTTGGACTATGACCTCATGCTCGTTTTGGGCGCGAGAGCGGCAAAGGCAAACGCAGAGGGATGGTATGACGGAGCGGTAAATCATCCACATGTAGAACCTGACGGAGAGGAGAAGAAAACACTCTATCAATACGCGTTCGCGGATGGAATGTTGGAACTCATCAACTTATTAGGAAAGGGGGAGAGCGACAATGAAAAGCCTTGAGAAAATCATCACGGAAACCTATGGGGTCAAGAGGGTATTCCGAAAACGCGATGGCGAACTGACGAATGCAGGCGCAGCGGCATACAAGAAACTTGAAACACTGCTCAACGACCTTGAGGATTTGGGAGTTATCAAGGACGCAGCCGCAGCGGTGAGAGTGATGGACGAAATCACGCACGAAAACTACTAAAAGTGGGGAGCAATCCTCACTTTTTGCTCAAGGTATTGTGCATGTCAGTTTTTTATAGTACCTTTGCAGCAGATTTCAAAAATGATACAACTATGGCAAAGAAGATTACATTGGAGAACCTATCGGACATGACCCCCGAAGAGTTGCTCAACAATTTCCCTTACACCGAGGAAAACCGCAAGCACCTGCAAGAGGTGTTTGAAAACACGGATGAGTATGACGATGAGGACTACTTTGATGAGTGCTACAAGGTAGCCGAGGAACAACTGAAGGCGCAAGCCAAATAGAGCGATGGACACAAGCCTATTAAACGACATACAAGAGATTAAGTCCCACGAGCAGGCAATAGCCAACATAAGGGAACGTGTACGCACGGCTTTCATCAGTGCTATCAAGGACTATCGAAATCCAAAGGTGAGAAGATATAGCGAACACCTCTATCTTATCAACTATAAGGATATGGATAATTGGGATGTGCATTTGAGTGCTAACTCCACGCTGGCAGAGTACCTTCAGGATAAGCCATTATGCGAAACGCTCAAGGTAGTTAAGAAGATAGAGAACGGAGTTGCGAGCGGCAAGAGTGGGATTAACTTTTGCGTGAGTTTAAGGAGCAGTCATGGGATGACCCTGCCAATGCAGTTTGAAATCAAAGCAGACATAGCAAAGGCGGTGCTGGAAATGTTCTACGATAGGCTGAAAGTTGCTCAAGGTATTGCACATGCCGCTGGAATGTAGTATCTTTGCGTCGTAATTGAAAACGAACTTATGACTATCGACTACGAGCAAATAGAGAGTTATAGCAAGTGCAGTTGCGGTGCTATCACTATCTTCTTCAAGAACGGAGCAAGCAACTCCATGAAAGAGAAGACGCGCAAGCGGTTGGGTATTGACCTGCGCAAGATTAAACGGCTTACTCCAAGCACCTGCTGCAACCATTGTGTGAACCATTGGGGCATTGACCTTTGCGAGTGCGGTAGCGGAGAGGAAATCGGAAAATGCAGTTGCGGTAGCCACAAGTCAGTTGAAACATTAGGGGAAAAATACGATAGTTTCTCCAAGATATTACAAAACTTTGGAATGGCATGAAAACGGAGTTGTGTAAAATGAAAGAGGTCTTCAGTAAGATAGACCGCCTGCAAGAGCAGATAACGGAGTTGAACTGCAACGCATTTGAGCAGTTGTGCAATATCATCCGTGAGGTATGCAGCAAAGAGGATGAGGATGTTGAGAAGATAGGCAAGCGGTGTTTCGTGGTGAAGATGAGCGCGCTCATTGGTTGTCCGTGGTCGCTGGATTATGTTTCCAACGAGGTTGCTGGTGAGGTGCTATTGCAGAAAGCAAAGGACTTGTTCGGTAAGCGCGAGCGAGTTGAGGACGTGCTCAACCATTTCCGAGAGGTGGCGAGCCGTAGCAAGGATGAGGATGTGACCTACGTGGTGATAGACAAGAGGGATGAGTATGACACGCTGAAATCCAACAAGCGAGCCATCAAGAAACGCTTGCTGCTGGAAATCTTATCAGTAGCGGACGAAAATTGAGGGTAATTTGCTCAAGGTATTGTATATATCCCTAAAATGTAGTACTTTTGCACCGAAATTAAAAACAACGAAGTTATGGCACAAGTAAAACTATCAGCCGCAGCAAAGGCAAAAGTAACAAGTTGGCTCAATAATGTGCAGCCTGGCGACCGCATTGTGTTCAGTCATGGTAACGTGTCCATCTACAACGAGAGCGGTTGCGAGATTGACTATGTAGCCGCTAACGCGACAAAGTAAAAAATCAACAAAAGTGCTCAAGGTATTGCCTATATGACCAAAAAGCAGTACCTTTGCACTACCAAATTAAAGAAAGGGTAGTGTTATGAAAGCAACCGAGTTGATAGGAATGGACATCAGTACCGCACGCAGGACGTTGGGCTATTGGTGGGTGCTGGACACGCAAAATGTAAATTGTGGAATAGGGACATATATCTTCTTCCGCCCTGCAAGGGGTCGTGTGGAACTGCACACCGAGAACAACATCGTCAAGAGTGTGTACCCCACATGGATGGAGATAGGCGATAAAAAAGAAGAATAGTTGCTCAAGGTATTGTACATATCGCGAAAATGTACTACCTTTGCAACGAAATTCCCAAAGTGCGAAAGCACCCGAATGGCAAAGGGTGTTAGTAGTCGGAAAGCACGCAGGTTCTGATCGCAGCCGTAAAAGAGTATAATCCTGTATCGCGCACCAATAGGCGCGGTGGACGCAGATGGGAGAGCGTCCGAACACTAAAAGTTGGCACGTTGTGGGGTATCGCCAATATCAGCACAACGAAACCGAACGCACGGACGATGGGTAAGTCCGAGCATGTAGGGGCGGTGGTTCTACCCAAGAAAGCCGCACGTAATGGTCGAAAACGTTATCACCCAAAACAAAGCCGCCTATCAGTAATGGTAGGAAAAACAAAGGGCGTAGGACTAACTGCCACAAAGACGCAGCGGGGTGTAGGCTAAAACGAGTATCGGACGCGGTACTCGCTTTTTTTACTCAAGGTATTGTGTATATACCAAAATTGTTGTACCTTTGCAACGTCAAATTAGAAAGGAGTACAACATGACAAACAAGGAAAGAGCCGAGAAACTGAAGGAAACGGAGTTGAGCACGTTCCAAAAGATTACAACCCTCGCTGGACGCATCGCAGCCAAATGCGCGCACGTCTATTGGACGCACTATTTCGCGATGGGAATAGGTTACGGAATAGGGAGTGAGGGTGGCAAGGTCTTTGAGATACGCGGTTCGGAGTTGCACGGACACATCAACGGCAACCCTTACTATCTGCCGCTCACATGGTTGAGTGAAACCTACCTCAAGCAACTTTGGACGAGTTATGTCAAGGAGTGTGAGTACTCGCTGACAAAGGAGTGCTACGACGAGGTTACGCGAGGACTGCTCGACTAAAATCGATCGAAAAGATGCTCAAGGTATTGCTTATATGCGAAATAAGCAGTACCTTTGCATCGTCTTTCAAGAGAAGGACAAGGGCTGGAGGTTGCAAGGCTTACGGGAGAGTAGACTCCAACCTGCCTTATTCTAAAAAAATCCGTAAAACAACCGCGTTTGCGTAAATTTTTCCGTCAAAGTATATAAAAATACCGCTTTGGAGCGAAAAAATACGCAAATTCTGCTCAAGGTGTTGCCTATATGCTCTTTTTATAGTACCTTTGCAGTGAAATTAAAATTCAGTAGTATATGGCACGTAAGCAAACAATGGCGGCAGTAGTCGCAAGTCTCGGAAAGTTCATTAACTGCACATGTCTCACCAACAACGGACGCGCAGTTGCAAATCAGTTTGTCCTATCGTACAATGGCGGACAAGTGTTCAAGAGTTATAACACCATTATCGCCGTACGCACGAACAAGGGTCAAATCTTCCTTGTCCGCCCCGAAAACACTATTGGCGGTCGGGATTTGGAGTTGGGTGGTCGCAATGGCGGTTATTCAAGCACAACGCAGAAATACTGCTGCATGTTCCTCGACATACACGGCAAGGCTGACATGCTGAAGAAGATGGAGAGCGGTGAGTATCAAGTCGTGGAGTGAGAAAAGTGGGGGAAACCTCACTTTTTTTGCTCAAGGTATTGTGTATATACGGAAAAAGCAGTACCTTTGCAGCGTGAAAATTGAAAGGAATATGACTATGGCAAAGAACTATTACATTATGCAGAATGTGGGCAAGGCTCGCTATCTTCTCAACGACCACGATGGAGTAAGTACGCACAAGGACGGCAGTCCGTTCTATGGATGCGAAATCTTCTCCAACAAGAAGAAACTCGCTGCACGCGTCAAGGAGTTGAGGGCGCAAGGCTATGTGGAGCGTGACGAAATGCTGAAAAAATAAGAAAAAATGCAGAAAAATGACCCAAGGTCTTGCATATATGAAATAATTGTTGTACTTTTGCAAACGAATTTGAAAGGAGAATAAAACTATGGCAAGTAATTTATTAGGTATTAAGGTATCACCCAAGCAGACGGTTTACCTGAAGATGGAAGAGGACAACGGCATTAACCGAGGTGGTTACTACTGCCAACTCTTTGCCGACAAGGTTGAGAGCGAGGACATGCGCATCGATCACTTTACCATCCGCAGGGAGCGTTTGAGCGGAGACGCAACCAGCCGAGCCAACCAAGCGCGCAAGATTTGTGTGGACAAGGCAAAGGAAATGTTCTCCAACAAGCGGAGATAAAATAGGACAAATGTGCTCAAGGTCTTGTACATATCAAGAAATTGTAGTACCTTTGCAACGAAATTGAAAGGAGAAATTACTATGCAAGACAAAAGATTACCACATGCCTATCATGTCCTAACCGCGAAAGAGGTAAAGAGCAACTTGTTCGGAGCAACGAGTGTTGCCGCCACAAACCACAAATACCTCGTTTACGGACTTCAAACCGACAAGGTGGATGAGATTACCACCAAGATTGAGAAAGGCGCTTATACGGCAAAAAACACGTGTTGGATTGGCACTCCGTACGATTTGGATGAGCACACTCCGCACTTTGACAGAATGACGTTCCGAGTGCTCCCTTGCTCCATCCGTCCTGCAACCGAAGAGGAGATAGCAGAGTTCAACGGAGTTCTCAACGACTGCAACCTTGAGATACGCGACATTATCATCAGCCACAAGTCCGTTTTCGGGAAAGAGTGGGAGACCTACGAAACGCGGTTGTGCTACAAGGACAAGAACGCAATTCGGTTCATCTACAAGGACGGAACGTACACGCTGGACAACATTGAGGATGCAGCCAAGAAACTGCCCGAAAACACGGCTTTCGTATGGTTCTCCGACAACGGCTACTCACACATGTCCACCGACCCAAGCGATGTAAGCCGCATCAAGGAATATGTTGAAAAACATTTCCGAGAGGGGACTGACCGATTTGCTCACCCGATTGTGATAGGAGCAATCAACCATTTCCGTGTGTGTGGGTACTTTGACATGCAGGGCGATGCGTCACTCAAACTGAACACGGGCGGAGTTAAGCCGTGGAGCGAGACCTCCAACACGTAACAAATGTACTAAAATTAGTACGAAAGGTGCTCAAGGTATTGCACATATAGCCAAAAAGCAGTACCTTTGCACCGAATTTCAAAAACAAGAGTATTAACCAATTTAACCAATAGGAGACTATCATGGCAGAGAAAGAAAAGTATGTAAACTACCGCGTGTGGAAGATTAACGAGCAAGACCGCGCGAAGAAAGCAAAGTTGTTCTACGTATATGGCGAGGTGCAGTTGGAGAACGGCAAGCGCGTCCCAGTGATGGCAGTAGTGTTCGCGGACGACCGCAACGATGCAAGTGCTATCATCGGTGAGTACAAGAAGACCGCTCCGCTCACATGCGACAGCCGCAGGGTGAATGACGCATACGAGTGGTACAAGGACTTGTTCAAGAGCGAGGGAGTTGAACCAGCACCGCCGATGAGTGACGAGTTCATCAATTTCTTCTACGAGAACGACTATCAAGCGGACGATGCAGCACTCAAAGCAGCAGTAGCCGCAGCAAAGGCGAAAGCCGCAGCAGGTGGGGTTTAAGTTCCCCATAGCAAAGAGTGGGGTGTTAATCCCACTTTTTTTTTTGCTCAAGGTATTGCCCATGTCGATCGATTGTAGTATCTTTGCATCGAAATTGAAAAAGATGAGAAAATACAATGTTTACGATTTTAGACAACAAGGTATTAACCAAGTTCACCGAGGACGAGAAAAAGCGGCTACTTGAGGTGTTCGCTATCACCATCCGCTCCGTGTTCGGCATAAATGAGTTAGCCTTTGAGATTGACGGAATTGAGCACACCGCACTCTATGAGGATGATACATTTATCCATCGCACCTACCAACTGAAAGAGGGAGTGAAAGACAGAGTAGGCAGGTACAACGCATTTTTCAAGGGTATCCGCTTCTTCGCTACAAAGGAGATAGGTTTGTTGGAGGGCAAAGAGGTCACACTCTACCACGCGCAGATGAGTTATATCGGTAGTATCACTCCTATCGGTGAGGTTGTCCCGACCATCCCGAACATATTCGAGGTAACGGAGTTCGGTATCAAGGACGTGCGGCTCATAACTCCGTTGAGGAACATGGCAGAGCGATATATTCCGCCTATCGTATGGCAAAACGAATAAAAGTTGCTCAAGGTATTGTGTATATAAGCAAATTGTAGTACCTTTGCACCGAATTTGAAACACAACTGAATTATGAAGAACGTACACGTATTCAACATCGTATGGGACACGGATGGCGAGGTTGTTCCCGAACTGCCCGAAGAAGAGGTTGTCCACGTAGAGAGCGATGATGATATTGCCGATGTATTGAGCGACCGCTTTGGGTTCTGCGTTGAGAGTTTTCAGCATGAAGACTACTATCAATCCGAATTGACCATCGTGCGCACCAACCTCATGGAGCGAGAGGGTTATAGCGGCTACTGCGGAAACCCACATTGCAGCCGTTCTCCGAGAACCATGTGGAACGGACAAATAGGTCAGTTCGTATGCCCCGATTGCGGATGGGTTAGTCAGTACCCAGCGGAGTTTATAAGACGATATCGTGCAAGATGGAATAAATAATTTGCTCAAGGTATTGTGCATGTCAAATAAAAGCAGTACCTTTGCAACGAATTTCAAAAACAACTGAGTTATGAACAAGTTTACAATCGAATTAGAGTGCGATGAGTGGTATGCCGCTGACGCACTACGTGAAATCTCAAACGACATTGAGAACAACGACCTGCTGGACAACATGCAGGACGGACAAGTAACAACGAGCGGTGAACACTATACCGCCACAATTAAAATCAGTAACTAACCAATTAACCATTATTGAGCCTATGGACAACAAAAGTTTTGGTTTAATCATGGTGGCACTCATAGCGGTGTTCATCATGTCACTCGCGACTATCGTAGTAGTCGGAGAAACGTCCAAGCGCATTGAGCGCATTGAACAAGTAGTAATACCGCAAGACACGGCAGCGGTGGACACCATCAACGTAACCGCGTTGGAACTCAACCGAGAGAATTTCCTCAAGGTGTGTGAATACTATGGAGTGCAGCACCCAGACATTGTGTACGCACAAGCGCAGTTGGAAAGCGGACATTTCACAAGCACCATTTATAGGGAGCGATGTAATTGTTTGGGATTATACAATAGCGCAGCCAAAGAATACTACACGTTTACACATTGGTCGGAATGTATCAAGGCTTATAAGAACTCCGTGCAATACAAGTATCAAGGTGGTGATTACTACGCTTTCTTAACTGCCTTGCCGTATGCGGAAGATGATAGGTACGTGCACAAAGTCCGAAGATTGGTGGAACGAGAACGCATGTTGCAGACGAACCTTTTATGACCATCGGGAGTGAGGGAAAATAACCCTTACTCCCACTTTCTTGCTCAAGGTCTTGCGTATATGATGAAAAAGCAGTACTTTTGCACCATCAAATTGAAAAGGAGAAAATTCACTATGACAAGAGAAGAGTTCAAGCAGGAAATGATGGCTATCGTTCCGCGTTACGATGAGTTACGGAATGAGTTGCGAAATTTTGGCAAGGAGCGGTTCGCACCCCTCAACAAGTATTTTTGCCCTACCGCATCCTATCCGTGGGGTGTTGAGTACGTAACCTGCCATTGTTACAACGGCTTTCATTGCGAGGTTAAGTGGACTACTCGCGGTGGTGTGCATGGTAGCAAGACCAACTCCGTTATGGAGAGCGAAAACGCCTACTACAAGGAAAAAGGCTATGACCTGCATAGCATGACCGAGGTGCAGATGAACGCAGTTGTGGAGTTTATCAAGAACTCCATTGCCGAGGACGAGAAGAAACTTGCATCCCTCTATGAGAGAGGTAGCAAAGAGCCAGCCATTGAGGATTTGGAGAAAGAGTGCGAGAGAGTAGCCAACGAGTTACTCGCAGGGAAGACAAACCGCTATGGCGACAAGATGAGAGCCACATTAGCAGTAGGCAAACGAGGTTGCGACAACAACTCCAACCCTTATACCGCCCTCATCATTGAGTATCATGGAAACGAGTTCGGCAAGGTGGATTGGCACTACTACGCAGGCTTTCGGTTCTACAAGGACAAGTTCGGTATCAACCATTTCAAGTTCTTCAAGCCGCTTTGTGGCGAGAGCGATATAGTCTTCAATACGGACATATTCAAGGAGTATATTGAAAGTTTTACACGCAAAAATGACTAAAAAATGCTCAAGGTATTGCTTATATGCGAAATAAGCAGTACCTTTGCATCGTCAAATTAAAGAAAGGAGTATCACCATGCAAGTATTCATCATCAGCGAGCGTAACTGCTTTGCAAACAAAATTGTCTTCATCGCCACCTCTAAATCGCGTGCGATAGCAAGACTGAAACGACTTTACAAACTCGACAAGAGTGCCATTGAGAGCCTATTCCAGCGCGGCAACTACGGAGTAAGCACCGACTTTACTTTGGAGTTGGACGCAAAGGAGACCAACAAGGCTTATGCAGGCTTTTCGTCCGTGAGCCAAGCGGAAGAGATTGTAACCCTTGAGCCAGCGGAGATATTCCACAGAGCCGCAGCAGGCGAGATTAACGGAGTTCTGCATTTCAAGGACGGAACAAAGGTCGGGAGCGGTATTGTTCGCATCGGTTCGGACGAGAACGGCAAACGCATTTACTTTGCGCAGGAAATGTATAGCGAGCGCAAGTACATCATGCAGGCGGACAAGTTCGTTAAGTTCGAGCCTATCGGCTAACCGAGAAAAGTGGGGAGAAATCCTCACTTTTTTTGCTCAAGGTGTTGTCTATATGGATCTTTTGTAGTACCTTTGCACACGATTTCAAAAGAACTGAGTTATGGAAAGCAAGATTTCGGAAAAGAACAAGCGAGCGTTACTCGCAGTTGGCGCACAAGCGCATGACCTCTACTACAAGGTACTCACCGACCTCATCACCAAGATGCACAACGCTGGTGAGTTGAGTGACCAAGAAGAGAGTTACCTCAACATGATGCGCGAGAAATTGGAAGATGTGTCTATGGGTCTCACGGCTGGCGGTTTCTTCTACATGATAGAACCGCAGTCCTACGAGGGAGCAAAGATGCACATATTGTGCGATGATGACTATACTAAAGTCTGGAGCGTCAAGTGGGACAACAAGATGGGTAGCGGTGAGGTTGTTGAGCGCAAGGTGCTCAAAACCGCAGTCAAGCATATTGGTACGTATGATGAGACATACAAAGATATCAACTACGGCTTTTGGGGAACGTACAAGACGAGGAAAGCGGCAGAGGAACGGCTGGATAACCTCTACCAAGATTAAGTAGGTTGTTTCAAAATCCCCGCGAAAGTTCAACAAAAACGTGTATTTTCGCGGGGAAAATTAAACAAAATCGCTCAAGGTATTGTGTATATGGTGCTTTTATAGTACCTTTGCATCGTAAAATTAAAAGAAAGGAAATACAACTATGACAAAAGATGAATTGTACAATCAATTACTTGAAAAAGTTCAGAATGAGGGTGGCTTCTTGAGTTTTGAGCCAAAAGCACGTCCGAGTGTACTTTTAAGGGATGAGGAAACTAATAGGCACGCCACCGTCGCCGCCATTTTTGAAACGGCGGATGATAGCAGTCCGTTAAGGCTAATCACTAATCGGTTTGTTGCTTGGGATGTCTATGACTATCTTGATGAGGAAAACATTGAACAAATCCTCTCGCACTTATAAATTCCGTTTTGCAAAATACTCTTTTTTGAAAAACAATTACTCAAGGTATTGTCTATATGGCAAAATCGTAGTACCTTTGCATCGAAATAAAAAAAAACGTTGAGGATATGAAAGAATTTACTATGGTCAATGGTTGCCCCATTCAAACGGCAGACCTCATGCGGTACTATGACGACCGCGAGAAACAACTCCGTAAAGATATCTACGAGAGTATCAAGCAACACCTGCCGAAAGAGGGAGAGGTGCTGAAAATCACGGATGATAACGGCAACGAGCATGTTGGAGTTACATTGTCGGGTGATGGTTCTACCTACATCGTCCATCCCATCGGTGGAGTGAAGAAAGAAGACGATAAGGTCTATATCTACATCAATGATGATGGTTTGTGGGATGATGTCTATTGGTATGAGGTATGCACCCTATATGACGTACTTTCCGCAGTCATAGCAGCACAATGTTAAACCCCTAAACACAACTGAGTTATGAAGAAAATCTATTGGTAAGCCATCGGGCGGATGGGAGTGGACGATAGTCTGCTCCCATTTTTTTTTGCTCAAGGTATTGTGCATCCCAGGAAATTGTTGTACCTTTGCAGCGTAATTCAAAGATGGGTTACAAGGGCATGACATTCGCAAGGGTGGCGGGAGAGTAGACTCCAACATGCCCATAACTCAACCGCGTGCATTTTCACACGTTTATTTTGCTCAAGGTATTGCACATGTGGTGGAAAAGCAGTACCTTTGCATCAGATTTGAATGAAAAACGTATGCAGATAGTAAACGGAGAATATAGCGGTGATGATTGCCATCAACTTTCCCTGCTGGTTAGTCACGCAAAGGGCAAATTAGCGGTCAAATTCAAAGTAGTTTTCGATTTCTCAACCGAACACGTTGAGTGTATCAAGATATACCGCGCACCTCGTTACCTCGACCTGCAAGCACTCGTTGAGCGTATCATCGGCAAGTATGATTTCACGGCTGACGATACAACGGAGTTCATCCCGAAGACCCCAAGCGTTGAGGAAATGGCGGAAAAATTACAATTATTCTATTATTTTCGCTCAAGGTCTTGCCTATGTGCGTAAAATGTAGTACCTTTGCATCGTAAAAATAAGAAAGGAGCATATTATGGAATTACTGAAAACCATTGAGAACAACAACTGCAAGGTTGAGATTTATCCTGAAGACATGGACTGCAACCCTCGCAAGGAGTTCGACAATATCAGCCGTATGAATATCTCACTCGGTAGATATTTTAAGCAAGAGGAGATGGAAGATGAGGAGTTCGCTCCGTTCGTCCACAACCCGAAGAACGCACCAATGTTCGTGTTCAAAGTGTTCGGCTATGTACATAGCGGAATAGTGCTTGGACTTAACGGAAACGCATACCCATTCACAGACCGCTTTGATGCAGGCGTGGCAGGCTACATGGCTATTGACAAACGCAAACTACGCAGCGAGTTCCCCAACCTCAAACGCGCATCTTGGAAAGAGTTGTTCAAAAAAGCCAACGAGGTTGCTGAAAGCGAGATTGAGGACATGAATACCTACCTCAGCGGCAGCGTCTATTGCGCACACGTTATCAATACTGACACGGATGAGGACACATGGCTGGGATGCTTGTGGGGCGGAGTACGCAGGGATGATATTTCCTGCATGATGGACGAGGTTGGTATCAGCGAGGAAACACAAGCCTTGTTCGATGAGAAAATGTACTAAAAATAGTACGATGGATCAACAAATGTGCTCAAGGTATTGCCTATATGACAAATAAGCAGTACCTTTGCACCGAAATTAAATAAGGAGGACAAACACATGACACAAGAAATTAAGAGCCTGCTGGCTGACAACAAGGGACTGCTCAACTCGGATGGTTATATTCAGTTTGACAAGTCAGTTAAGAACGAGAGCAAAGCAACTCCATTGTATTGGATTGATGGACTTCAGTTGCATGAAGACGGTGGTGTTACCGTGTGGCTTTCAAGTTATCAAAGCGAGATAATTGACCCTATCGCGCTGGAACGTATCGAGGACATGGCTGCGGCTATTAAGGATGAGTTGGAACATACCATCAAGTGTCTGAGGGAGATTGAGCCAGCCATCGAAGACGAAATGCTCCTTACCAGCCGCTCCATCTTCAAGGATGATGAGGAACATGAGTACGCGGTCAAGTGTCAGGACGGACATGCAACAGCAACCCCAACCGCAAATGAGTTGAAGAACAACCCGAAAGCACCCAAGCAGTTGGAACTGACCTATCCCAAACTGAATGAGTTGGGAGAGAGGGCAAAGCAGAATTGTTTGGACTATCGCGGCTTGTACGACCAACCTACCAGCAGTTGCAACTACGCTGACGTGTGTATGAAATACGGAAAAATCAAGAAAGTTGCTCAAGGTGTTGCACGTACCAAGAAAAAGTAGTACCTTTGCACCGAAATTAAAAAGAAAGGAGATTTAACATGAAACGTAATGTGATTTTGAGAGTGGCTATCGCCATTGACACCAACAACGAGGTTGCAAAGCAAACGGCTGAATTAGCCGCAGCGCATGTCAAGAACTGCCTTATGGACAACCCCAACGTGGACGAGACAACCATTGAAGATGTGGATGTGGTTATCATCAACGATGGCGATGTTCCGCCTGCACCAAAAGAGCCAACACTCTACGACATTGAGTTGCCGAACGGAACTCCTGCACAAGTCAGGGACAACCCCGATGTCTATGGACACAAAGGCATTGATGTGATTGTGAATAACGAGGTTATTCTGTCAATTCCTATGCGGTGTGCAGCCGATGTCGCCTGCGATGAGGAATGGCATGAACGATTTGTTGAGGACTTTAATTACCTCATGTCGGAGCCAAGCCGAGCAAGAAGAGATTTCGCCAATTTCCGCCATGACAAAGGTCATTCACCACTCTTCGCAAGCGTACACGTTCAATTCAAAGGAGAAGACCACGGAGAGGATGTGGTTATCAAACTCCAGCCGAGTACCGAGGAAGAGCAGAACGGAGATGGTGATGACAACCAAATCTTCTTCTACTGCGAGAACTTTGGAGATTTCGTTAGACTGATGAAAGAAGACAACGGAGAGGATTTTGTGGTAACGAATTTCTTCCACTACTTTGACGAACTCTAAGAAAAAAAGTGCTCAAGGTATTGTACATATCACGAAAAAGCAGTACCTTTGCAGCGTCAAACAAATTAAGAAAGGAGACTATCATGGCAAAGAAGAAAATCGTAAAGCAACCCTATCAAGCGTTGGTAAACATATCGCGCAACCTCATGCCGCAGATGAAAGCAAGCCTGCTCTCCCTGCTGGAACAAGTAGGCAAACCTATCAAGTTCGATTGGGAGAACGGCAGCGCACCATCCATCGCATCATCGCAGTTCGACGATGATATCACCGACTGCTACGTTTCCAAAGTATGGGCGGAGAATGGTCTGGTCAAAGCCAACCTGCACGCTTACTATCTCGGAGACGACCGCGATGATATTGACCTCGGTGATGAGTGTCTCGGAGTGGACGACTACACGGACATTATGGAGTACGTCCTCGCCAGCATAGCGGATTAAGCCGCAGCAGGGCATGGGGAGTTGGTTCTCCCCACGCTCACCAAACAAAACAAAGGAGATTATTTTATGAAGAAAGCAATGCTTGTAACATTAGCCATCACCACGCGTGTGGTGGTTGAGGGTGATAACCTTGAGGAACTGCAAGACAAAGCAGTAGCCGCAGCGGTTGAGAAGATGAACCGACAACCCGACCAATATATCACCGATGAGAACCTTGACGCGGTTGTGTTCGATGATGAGTGTCCGTACGGCTCGTTGCCGCAGGATTGCGTAGCATAAATCTTGCTCAAGGTATTGTGCATATCGTTAAATTGTAGTACTTTTGCATCGAAATTAAAAAACAACTGAGTTATGGCAAAGAAAAACGAGTTTATCAAGGTAGAGTCGCTGGAACATCTCAAGACCATCCTAAAGGAGAATGACAATGGTACGCTGGAATGTTTCATCGAGACCAATGGCGGTGGTCGGTCATGGAAGACTATCACCTACGCAGACGAGGAAGACAAGAACGGCAACCCCAAGTTTGAAATCCTCAATGAGATTGACGAGACGCGCCAAGTGCTGACGGAGAAGAACCTCTTTAACGAGCGGTACACCAACATCGGCAAGGCGATTGAGAACGGCTCTTTCTTCTTCGCTTGGTGCTAATCGGTCAGAAACTGACCAAAATACTTGCAGGAGTGCGAAATTAGTTGTACTTTTGCATCCGAAATCAAACATCGAACGGCAATTAGTCCACCCTTTCACCTATATGGTTGTCTGGAGATGTATCAACCGCTCTGCCAATTTTCCAACAAAATCGAGCGAGCCGTTCGATAAAAGACGATAGTGGCTGAACGTTTAGGCACGCGATGAGTGGCTTTCCTCCTTTCGCCACATTGCGAACACGCAGGTTGAACTCCTGCCTATCGTCCCCAAAATTTACGTAGTTTTTATCATCACTTACATGGAAGTGGCGGACTGAGAAGTTAGCCACTTTTTTTTTGCTCAAGGTATTGTGCATATTGTTAAATTGTTGTACCTTTGCATCGAAATTAAAAACAACTGAGTTATGACGAAAGAGAACAAAGAGAAAGTAGAGGGTATTCTCTACATGACCATCAATGCCCTCACAGGTAGCAATTTCAAGGAGAGCAAGAAAATCATCAACGCTATTATTGATGATGTGTGCAAGGACATTGAGGAAACCGCAGAGAACCCAGCGGAGTTTACCTCTGGGGATGTGAACTATTCCAAACTCCGTGTAATGAAAAAACGTCTCGGAGCGGAGGAATAATTGCTCAAGGTATTGTACATACCACGGAAAAGCAGTATCTTTGCATCGTAAATTAAAAGAAAGGAGCAATATGAACTACGAAGAGAAATTGCAAGCAATGATTAGCGAGCATTGCTATGATGAGTTGGTAGAGAAACTGACCGAGCAAGTCGGAGAGAACAACGCAAAGGTTATGCTACCTGCAATTGCAAAGGCACTTGTAGAGGGTGGCAGAGAGGAACGTGAGCGTATTCTTAACACTTGGCTCGATATGGATAGTTGCCGAGTATGTACCACCTGCGGCAAAATCATGGAAGAGGGCTGGTATCTCAATGACGCTGGCTACGCTTGCAGCGATGAGTGTGCAGCCAAGAGTGAGGGTCTTACTATGGACGAGTTCAAGCGATACAAAGTCTATAAGGACGACCTCATCGACTACCTCAAAAACGAGGGCAAGGGTCGCAAGTTAGAGGACTTGTCCGATGATGAGTGTGCTGAAATCATCAATGAAGAGATTATGGACAATGTGGACTACTATTGGACTGAGTGGTACTAATAATGGACGAGAAAGAGATTGTAACCGAGCCGATGTTTGAGAACGAGGACTATGACGAGTTCTACAACATCTGGAGGTAATCAGTACTAAAAATAGTACAAGAATGCTCAAGGTATTGTATATATCAAATAAAAGCAGTACCTTTGCAGCATGAAAACAAAAAGAGACATATCAAAAGACACGCTGGCTATACTCAAAGCGGCTCGGAGAAAGAGCCGTGAGGATGAGATAGCAGCGTTCGGAAAACCCATTTGTCACGTGCATGTGGAACGTAATAGGAAGACGTACACGCGCAAAACCAAACACAAGAAAGGAACTGAGTTATGACACACGAAGAATTTATCAAGCAAGTCCAACACCAAGAGCACCTCGCCAGCGAGTGCGAAGACCGCATCAAACTGCTCAAACGAGAGTACGCCAAGAACGCGCCGCTCCAAGTGGGCGACATAGTAACGGACGCAAGCACCAACGAAGAGTGCAAGGTTGTCGGAGTTGGTTTCGGAAGTTATCTAAGCCCTTACGCTTTTGGAGTGGCATCCGTACTCCGCAAAAAGAAAGCGGACGGAACGTACTCCTGCCTGAAGTGCAACCCCTATAACGGAGTTATCAAAGATGGTGTCAAGTACCCATTTGTCAATCACACTACTTTCATGGGAACGGTCATGCGTGACGGTGAGGTAGTCAAAAACGAGGAATAGACCATGGGACTATTAGGTAAAATTATCTGCGATGCCATGAACGAGGGCATCACGGACGAGAGCAAGAAATGGCATGTGGCGGACACGGGCGAGAAACCAAGAGTGCTCAAGACGGCTGCGCAAGCCAAGTATGACGATGCACGTGCAGTAGAACACAACTACACGCGTGGCGGTCGGAAGAAACTGAGTTAATTAACAATCAAATAACACAACTGAATTATGAAGAAATTTTTGATGGCGATTGCACTTTGCCTTGTATGTGCAGCAAGTTTCACTTCGTGTAACAAAGTTCCTGACAAGTCAGTTTTCTCACCATTGAGTGAGAGCGAGAAAGCAAAAATTCAAGAAAACGACCCAGACTTTTTGGAGTATTTGGATTTAGTCGCATGGACGGACAACGTTCCGTCAAATATAGCGGATAGCACTAAACGCATGTTTGGTGACATTACTTATCGTGATTTGTACAAGCATTATCAATTTTGTAACGACACATCATACTGGAAACCACGGCAAGAACAATGGGCTAAGGACTATTCTTCGCAATTCCCAAACATTGACAATCGTTTTAACTCCGTATTAGCCCATTATGATAGTGTAGTGAACCATTCCAGTCTAAACAAATATGTAACGGCTGAATTGCAAGGGTTTGATATTGATTACTATAGTTATAGCGGAGATGTTGAAGACGCGTATTTTATTTTCAAGTTCACTCCATTGCAAGGGAAAATACAACAATTAGAGTTCAATTATCGGTATAAACTGAAAATAAGTAAAAAATGGAATACTGCACATTGTATTCTCCAAAATCAGTTTGACAAACCGTATAGTGCTTATTACGAAATTGGGTATTTTGAAAAAGACGATTTCTACGGAATGACAAAACAAAAATTTTGTAATTCGTATGACTTGGAAATTGAAATTACAAAAATCCTAAAAGATGGGGAAATTATCGAAAAAGACAAATTGCCGTTAGCCATTCAAAACTATTATCAAGCATCAGATGATGAGAAAGGTCTATACAAAGAGGAGATAATAAAAGAGTTCGTAGATAAGAATTATTGTTCCCTATCGGAGTTCCAAGAAAGAAAGAGACAAGATATTCTCAGCCGTGGTAACGGTAAAAAAATCGAAGACTTCCTTGTCTGGTCTTTCGAGAAAAAACTTGAAAAACGCATTTGAAAAACAATTAAAACAACTATTTGAGTAATATGGAAATGTACTTAATTATCCTCGCGATTGCCTTGCTTGTCAGTCTCGTTTTTGCAACGATTATAACCAATAGCGGTAGCAACTACAAACTGAGTGGTAGTTTTCTCTATTACTTTCTCATCTGCCTATTTTGTTCGCCGCTTGTGGCTATTGGGTTCGCATTGTTAGACGCATTGACCAAATCGCCGACAAAAGAAAAACAAACAACGCAAGAGAACAAACCTACGCCATCACAAGGTGGAAAATTATGGATTGCAGACGATAATGACAAGCGCATAGAGATTTACCAAAGTGAATTAGACTTTTACGTGGGACAGGGATGGCATCTGTTGGATGAACAGCAAACTCCCCCCCCCACACACACACACAACCAATAAAGAGCAAATAGATACGGAACATCTTTTGATTAGCATTGCGAAATATCTTGGCTTATGTATCCTAATAGTCGCTGTTTTATTCATCATATTGCGCGTCATTTGCCAATAAATTAAAACGGAGTTAATAGCACAACTCCGTTTTTTTCTCAAGGTATTGTGCATGTGGATCTTTTATAGTACCTTTGCATCGAATTTCAAAACCAACTGAGTTATGAGCGACGAAGAACTTAAAGAAATGGAGCGGCTGACCAAGCAGAGACTTGGGAACGTGCTCGGCATGAACGAGGAGCAGCAGAAATTCGTTGTCAATATGGTAGCCAGTTTCCATTCGACAAGAGGTGCTGCATTGTACAATATCAACGATTATCTTGACAAATGTGAACTATGGGGACATTAAAGAGATTACCTAAAGCCACCAAGAACAAGTGGCGTGGAATGACGAGCGACAACCGACACATCGGAGTACGTGTAGAAATGGCTCAGTTCCTCGTGGACTACCTGCTTTCATTCACGCTCTACGTACATCTTTTCCAAGCATTGGAAAGTGTACAATCGGATTGTCCTTATTGCGATTGGCTCGCCAATGAGAACGCAGTTACCGACAACATGCTGAATGACATCGAAAGGCATTTCGGCAAAGAGGTACGCGATGAGTTTATGTGGTGCTTGCAGTAAAGATTTGTGCTCAAGGTATTGCACGTATAAATAAATTGTAGTACTTTTGCACCAGATTTCAAAAACAACTGAATTATGAAAGAGGAACTGAAACAAGATGTGCGTCTCATCGTCAAAATGAAACTTTCCATGTTCATGGAGAATGACGATGCAGAGAAGACCACCGACATGGTTCTCAACGATGTTGTCAAAGACATTGACGAGACCGCAGACGAAGAGTTCAATTCAAGCGATGTTGATATGGCATTGAGCCGTGTCGTTCGCAAGTGTATCACCGAGCATTACGAACCCGAAGACCATGAGTAAGGAATTGGACAACATGACCGAGCAGGACATGCTCAATACCATCAAGTTGGACAGCCTTCAGTCCATCATCGAACAAGAGGGCGACCGCGACATTATCAGTCCGTGTTGCATCACCGCAGAGGACGTTACCGACATGCACAGCGTCATGGTCAAGGTGAGAGCCGCAGCGTGGGAGTATTTCAAGGAGAACATATCCTATACGTTCGATTGGGATTGCGACAAGCACCTCGATGAGGATGATATGGGAAAGGACTTCGACCAACTGACCGAGATTATCAACGACCACTATGGTTTCGCAGAAGAGTTCACTTGTACCGCTACCGCAATGGAGTATCTCGCAAAGGAAGACCCGACACTCACCGCCGCGTTGGAAGAGGCTGACGATTACGGCTATTCTCCAAGAGACCTTGACTCCTGCAAACTTGCGAGCCTGCTTGGTGAGCGCAAGAACAAGGAGCAATGGAACGGACGCGAGTTGCAGATTAACGAACTTGCGGAGGTGGTGAACAAGATTAGCGCAGGAGTACGCAAATACTTCGGCAAATAACAACAAATCTGCTCAAGGTATTGCCTATGTAAGAAAAAGGCAGTACCTTTGCAGCAGAAATTAAAATCAAATAGGAAGATGAGAGGACGAGTAAAAGGAGAGGGCGCAAGCGGCTACGATAGCAGCAAACCGCAGAAAATAACCATCAAGGCTAACGGAGTTAATCCCCGATACGCGCAACTGCTTGCCGCATGGTGTTGGCAATGGGCAACGCGCTGGACGATTAACGAGGAGAGAACGGAGTTCACGCTCTTTTATGATGAGACACACCTCAAATATCAAGGAGACGAGGGAAAGACCATCAAAGACGAACTGAACATGGGCAAGTACCTCATGGACGAGAACATGCTTTCCAAGTTCTATTGGTTAGGCTACCGCAAACGCGCCAAGTGTGTCGCAGCGTTCAACGGAGCAGTCATTGTACTTGCCAACCAAACGGAAGAGGAAATGCAGGGTATCGGTAGCAAACAAGACCCCGAACGCTGGTTCTTCAACGAGTGTTTCGATAAGTGGGACAACATGTATTTCCCTGCCAACCACGAAGAGGTTTGGATTAAGGACGAGGATTTCCCCATCGTGCGCAAGTGGATGAAGAAAGAGGTGCATGACGACAAGTGCAAGGCGCAGACCAAGAAATGGGGTTCTGTCATGGCGGAGAAACTCGCACAATTTGAGATTTCCTAACAAAAAGATGCTCAAGGTATTGCGCATATAGCCAAAAAGCAGTACCTTTGCATCGTCAAATTAAAAGAAAGGAGAAATTCATGGAAACAATGAAGAAACGCACCCTCAAAGAGGGACAAGAGGTATTCGTAATCAACCAAGTAACGGCAGGTGCTAACTACTTTGGCAAGGTACGTATGCCGCAAGGTGAAAAGACATTCGATGACAAGACCAAAGAGGAAATGGTACATGTCATCATCACCGAGTTCATTGACGATGATGCACGCGAGTTGAGCGGTCTCAAAGTCGGTGATATAATCACAACCCCAGTCCACGCGGTCTATTCCGTAGTTCCTAACAAGTTCTGCCAAGGCTACATGGGAGAACGTTGCAAGGTGTGTGAGGAACACTTTGTGGAAATCGAGTACCCCTACTATTCGCCCATCCGAGACGAGAACATGTACGAGTGCGAGGTAATGACCATCGACCCGAACACCCAAGTTCCTCGCAAGGTGCAAGAGGAAAAAGGCTATGTGCTTAATTTCTACGACCTCAAAGGTCATGGGTGGACTTGCAGCGTAACACTCTGCGCATCGCGAGACAAATCGCTCGTCATGGAGAAAATGAACGAAGTTGCCGAAAAGTTCGCCGATACGAACAAAGCAACCATCATCGAGCGTAATGATGATAAAACAATCATCAGCGATGGGGACAAAATCAATGTCAAATACTGCATTGAGGAAACAACCATCCTTTCATAACCCAACGCAGTTCACGGAAGAGGGAGAGCGGAGAAATCCGTTCTCCTTTTTTTTTTGCTCAAGGTGTTGCTCATGTTCCGAAAAAGCAGTACCTTTGCATCGAAATTAAAAAGATAAGTTATGGAACGCACACGACCGCCGAACGCATGACCAACCAAAGCACCTATCCAGCGGACATAGGGTAGGGAAGAGGTAAAAGGGCTGATGCTTGAGCAAGGTAGTAGGAGAGTAGACTCCAACCTATGCAAAAGTAGCGGGAGAGTAGACTCCAACACGCCTATACCCCAACTAACACTATCGTGACCAAAAGACTTGCCTATATCGGAAAAAAGTATTACCTTTGCAAACTAATTTGCTCAAGGTGTTGCGTATATGCGGAAATTGTAGTACTTTTGCATCGTCGAATTAAAAAAAAGACTATGGCACGCGAAATCAAGAACAAACAACTCCGTTCACTCTTGGACGAGAGAGGGCACAAGGATGTTCAACTCTGGAAAGACAATGGGTTCTTCTTCATATCCACGGACAAGAACCTATTTGAGAGTGCTATCTATATCAACTCATTCAACCAGCAGAGCGTTGAGAAATGGGCGGATGATATAGAGGACTTGTTGAGCAGAGAAGTAGGATAATTTGCTCAAGGTATTGCCCATGTCGCGAGAAAGCAGTATCTTTGCAGCGTAATTTGAAATTGAATAATATGATTACATTAGACATTTCGGACAACATTCTCCCGATTGTGAGTGTTGCCATGTACGGAACGCAACTTGAGCCGAACAACTATGCCGACAATTACTACGAGCGGCTGGAGGATGATGGTATGACCATCGAGGAAATCCACAAACTCCAAGAGAGGGAGGTCTTTGACCACGAGAAATGGAACAAAGACATCATCAAGTTGGCTTCCGCAATCGTGCTGGAAGAGTGGCTTCCGATGGTGAAGAAATACGGAGTGCTGAACGCAAGGGATTTCTCCATCCACAGCCCTCGTTACTACAACTTCGAGAATGACGAACTCTATTTCACGCTGGAGTTGGAGGACGACTGGGAAGAGAAAGTGCTTGCCGCTTTCAAAGAAGCATGGGAGACGGATGAGAGTGTCCGCAATTATGCGAAAGAGAATTACACCTCTTGCAGCGGTTTCGACTCTTTCACCTCCAACAACTACGAAGACCTCTCCAAGATGGAGACCATGCAAGACAAGATGGCTGTCCTCTGGCTTGTAACCATGCACGACGGCTACGACAATGTAGGTCTCTACGAAAAGATGTGCGAGGACGTGTGGGAGCAGATGGACTACGGAGACTACGTGTCATTCCCAGAGCCAGAAGAGGAGGATAAGTAGTACTAAAAATAGTACAACGGATCAGAAAATTTGCTCAAGGTATTGCACGTGTAAATAAAAAGCAGTACTTTTGCACCAGATTTCAAAACACAACTGAATTATGGCAAACCAATTAGAACAAGCGCAGGCGCGTTTCGAGAGATTGAAAACCAACCTCGATAAGTTCCTCACCAAGAACAAAGCCCTGCTTGACAAGTACGCAAAGTACAATATCAACGTGGATGAGGCTCGCTGGGGCACTCCTCGCGAAATTATCAAAACGTACAACCTCCCCGAAGACACCAACCACGAGGAGATTTGGAAACTCATGGATGCTCTCGACATGTTGGAACGCAAGCAGACCGAGTTGGAAGATGCTCGCAAGCGTCTCACCATGCTGAAGGACAAGGCAGTTGTCAAGCAGTCTGCTGAGGCTACGATTGATGCAGAGGTGGCTATCCTCGACCCGATGCTGGAGGAGTTCAAAAAAGCCTACCGCACTCGCCGTCTTGAAATGGCTATCACCGCTCACCGCGTCATGTGGAAAGAGAACAAACCGAAGTGGGAGAAAGCGCTGGCTGAGGCTGAAAAAGAGCGCGAGGTAATGAAAGAGGACTACGCCATCTACACCACGCGTGCAAAGGAGTATAATGACCTCTACAAGAAGATTACCGAACTCAAACGCAAGTTGTCGGCTGAGGAACTCCGCTACCCCGAACTCTCCGATTACCTTGAGGTTGTGGAAAACCATATCGAGAAATGCTGGACTAACTCCGTTCGTATTCTCGCGTCCAAGACGCTTGCCCACGGCGGTATCAGCGGCTACAAGGTGCAGCACCTCTCTTTCAACGAGGCTCGTATAGAGGCATTGTTCTCCTGCGAGGGAAAGAAATCTCTCTACGCCCGACTCATCTGGGCGGCTGAATACTCCTGCCTTGTGTCACCGCACGAGCGGTATATCGTAACGGAACGATAAAGAAATTTGCTCAAGGTATTGCTTATGTAAAAAATAAGCAGTATCTTTGCAGCGGAAATTGAAAGGAACACCGACATGAAAAAGAGTTTGGAGGAAATCATTGCCGACCACAAGAACGACATTGAGACGGAAGACCTCTTCGGTCAGTTCATTAACCACGTTGAGGCGAAAGCCAGTTAAGGTCATGGCAGGAAAACTATTGGGATACACGGCAGCGGCTACGCAGCCTGTTGAGAAACCGAAAAGCCACCTCTTTCCAACGATAGAGGACGCTTGGGACTTCATTGACCAGAACTGCGTGCGTCCGCTCGGCTTCAAGCCGTTCCCTATCTACGAAGAAGACTAAACACAACTGAGTTATGAAATACAATCAGATTATCACCATGTACGTCAAGCGTGCAACCGATGAGATTATCAATTACATCGCAGGCACGGCTCAACGTCAGTACACATTCAAGGGTCGCACCGTCATCGTTGAGAATATCGACAAGTGGCTGGAGGCTGTTGAGAATGGGGTAGCACCCGACATGAACGAAATCAAAATCAAAGTCGTCGGTCAAGATGGCAACACGTGGTCGTTCATTGAGGTCTTTACACTCTTCGACTTCTTCATCCTCGCCGATGAGATTAACAGCAAGCGCAGCGTGGAAGACCCAGAGCGGGACAGCATCGGACACGAGTACGACTTCATCATGCGCCATGCGGATGAGGTGGTGCGCAACGAAATCCTCGAACGCAAAGCACCCATCTTCCTGAACAGCATCAACGCTTCATTGGCGCTGGGTGAGGACGGCAAACTCGTCGTGAGAGGTGCGGCTGGAGACATGAGCGTCCGTCAAGTGTTCACCGATGACGAGCACTATATCAAGGCTTACGTCGATCACATCAAGTCCATCGGCGACTACCTCATCCGTCGGGAGGATGTAGAACCCGATGTCAAGGAGACGCTCCAGCGCTTCGTGGGTGCAGGCATGTTCGACAAGATGACTCCGTTCATCTTCATCATCACCAACCAGAGGGACTATCTCGACGGAACGAAAGAAGACGTCATCCAGTTCCTCGACGCAGCGACTCCAGAGCAACTCAAACTGCTCGCTGGCTACCTCAGGGTGAACAACCCTGAATAGCCTCAGCAGAGTGTACTAAAAATAGTACATTCCAACCGCCCCGATAACTCAACAGCATAGAGTGCATCTCTCCTAAAGATGAAGTCGGAGTTGGAGTCTCCGTCGGGGTACTAACTGAATGACTAACAAATTTGATCAAGGTATTGCACATGCAAAATAAAAGCAGTACCTTTGCAGCGGAAATTGAAAGTTAAACCCTTTAACACAACTGAGTTATGGAAACAACAAACACCACCACGATCCAACCGCGTAAGAAATCCAACTTCCTCCGCTTCACCAAGCAGTATTGGAAGACAGTCAACGGACTCCGTCGTCGTTACGACATTGACTTTGCTCTCAACGATGAGTGCAAGAATGGTCACGAGGACTTCAGTGTCTGCGGTGTGGCTTATCAGAAAAACCCGAACAACGGGCATTGGTATCGTGTTAGTCAGGGTCAATGCTGGGACGATGTCTATGACCTGATGACTCCTGACTTGCAGAATATCTGCGACCTGCACATGTGCAATTGGCGAGGCATACCTATGTACGCCACACGTGACGGCTTCTACTTCATTAAAGAGCGCAACCGCAAGGCTGTTCAGAACCGCCTGATGCTCACGGACGAGGAGACCGACAAGGCTATGGGTTGCCTCAACGAGACCCAACTCTACATCTTCCTGATGGACAACGGCATTTGGCAGCGTTGGGCAGACCGCGCAGCCGCAGCCGTCAAGACTCTCGAAGAGAACACAGGTCTGGAGTTCGAGACTAAGGAAGACCCGACCAAGGCTTGGCACAACTGCGAACCGATATCCGAAGAGGAGGTAGCAGCAGAGCGCGAGCGCATGGCTGGTGACTATTACAGCCCCGAGAACATCAAGGCTCGCGAAGAGGAACTCTACAGAACTCAGTTGGAGGAGATTGTCAGCAAGCGCAAGGAGCAACTGACATACGACATCCAGAAAGCCCAGATGGCGAAGGATATTGAGGAGCGTATCCTCGGTACGATGATGGTGCACCGCGACGAGATCCCCGAACTCCTCACGTACATCAAGGACTACATGGTCTATGACTCGCTTATCCCAGACTCCAAGTATCCTGTACGTATCTCTTTCGGCGCCAGTCCCTGCATCTACAAACGCAACTGGGATGAGAACACCCACATCGTCGACACCATGGCTGACATCTTCGTAGAGGACAACCGCGCATGGCTGTTCGAGAAAGGCATCGTGGTAGAGGCGGTCTACGGCAAGAACAACAAGGTTGTCAAGTTCGACAAGAACGCGTAACCTACAACCATCCTCAGGGTGGTGCCTGAGGACCATAATTCAGTTTGAGGGCGGCTGCGGCTCAATACCGTGGCCGTCCGTTTTCTTCTAAAAGCCCCAGGAAGGCCATTTTCGTGGCCTCTGAGCGCTTGAGTACTAAAATTAGTACAGTTATTCCACCCGTATTGAGATCGTGTCTTAAATCGGCTGTATTGAGTTTTACTCAAGTAAAAGACCGATTTCTGACCAAAATTCTTGTGTATTTGGTTCAAAAGCAGTACCTTTGCATCGTCTTAGAAAAAAAAATGGACTATTAGAGATATGAAAAGCAAGGAAGAGAAGTTAACTCAGTTGAACGCCAAGAACGTCAATGTGAACGTGGCGATTGAAGTATTCGGAAATTACGCAAGGGAAGGCGCAGGCGAACTCATCCGCACTCTGGAGCGTGATGCATACGTCTTGGATGAGACAATTGGAGGAACGTACAACCTGCATCCTATTTCACAGAGTCTCATTGGAGATAACTCCGAGTTCCCCAACGTGGTTCACCTCATCGAGGATGCCAGCGTGTCTGAGGACTGCCTCTGTGATGCGGTAGTGGCTCAAAACGAGTTCGAGGTACCGATGCGGCTTATTGAGTTGGACAAGGCCATCAAGGGTGGGGATGCACACCTGGTAGTTGTCAACGCAGGTGAAGACCTGAGACTCTTCCAGCGCTTCGAGCACGGCAAGTCCTATATCCCACGTTTCTTCCAGCAGGTGATAGGACGCCACGGTGAGATGGACTACAGAATAGCCAGGAGCATCATGGCCGTAGATTCTGATGGTGATCACTTCTGGGGTCTCGTGACACTCGAGGACGTTCTCGGCATCTACGGAGTCGCCAACCCGACAGAGTACACAAACAAGGATACGTCCTTTAGTGACAGGCTCCTCAAGGCTTGGGTAACCACTTTCCAAGAGAAGTACGAGAAAACACCATCGAACATCCAGATGCTGTTCTTTGACCTCGGAGCAATCAAAGCCGCAGCATCATGCAAGAAAGCATTCTCCGAATTCCTGTTGGACATTATCGTTAATCCGAAGTGCGACGAGATATACCAGTTGGTTGAGTTGTACTATCGACGCAACGCGGCGGCGCCTTCGAAGAAAGAAGTTGGACCATCCGCCAGCGGAACTTCAAGTTCGTTGGAGTTGGAGGACGTACAAGCCGTCCTCTGTACGCTGGAGTCTGTAGACCATACGGATTCCATTCCAGCGCTGAACCGTCCAAGGTACATCGGCTGGTTCAAGACAATTCAGGATGCTGTAGACTTCGTTACGTACGAGTTGGATAACTCTCCAATGTACAAGAGCGTAGAATCCGTTGAGAAGAAGATACTCGAGAACGGAGACATCGAGGTAACCATTAACTCAGTTGTCAAATTGGTTTATCATTTCGAGTTAATCCAGAAGTGACACGAGTGTACTAAAATTAGGACAAGGGTGCGGTGCACCAACCCCATCGTACGCTACGTACGTATACACACGCGCTACGCGCGCATGATACGCGTCTATATCCAAGTAACTTGAGATCTACTTCAATCAGGGAAAGGTGGTTTTCTCTTTTATATATTTTCTCTTTTAGGTAAGAGTTAAGACAACAATATATTCCTTACTAACAGAAAATAATATAACATAGATATACCAGTATACTGTAATAAAATAATATAATAGAGTAATAGATATATTAAAGTAACTTTATATACTAAAGTATATATGTATCATAATATAAGTAATATAGAAGTAAGATATAATAACATATATAACACAGTTATATATCTTATTATATTTCTAGTTATAACAACGTGCGCATGCGCGCACGCACACACGAGGACCAGGGAATACTACATTCTCGAGGAGAGTCGCAAGTCCGTTACGATGAAGATTGGTGAACCATCCTATAGTACTGGGAACCCAGTCGTAGATAACTTCAACGCAACGACCCAGTCGCATAAGGAGGGTAGTATACCTGTACTTGAGAACAGATACCAGCCGAACGTTTACACAGAGAAACATGGAATCTACAGTTACATCGTAGGTCCCAACGGAATAGAGAAGATTATCGTGAACATGGTTGGGTTATACATAACCGATCACGACAAATCCCAACGTTATGGTGGATTCAGGTTGAACAATGGTCTCAATGTAGCCTTGAGGGAAGAAGCATTACGTTTCCCAAGGTCTGGAGGTTCCATTGAACTTGAGTTTATCATAGACAACGCAGGACTATCGTTCTACCTTGAAGGAGATTACACCAACCTTGGTACCGATTATACCTTTGTCTCTGGGAACGGTTACGCTGGAATAAGTTCGTTTACCGATAACCAAGCCGAAGGCTTTTACTCTGTAAGATACAAGATCAACGTGGCTCCCGCCAGGGAATATACCAATCGTGAGGTACTTGCGTGTCACTGGACTTGTTCCTGGGAAACATGCTTCTACGGAACGTTCAACCTGGTTATAGTTCAGGAAGCCGCGACGGACGAAGATAGACCTGTCTACATAGGTTAATCCTAGAGTACTAAAATTAGTACATTGGCCGCCGCGAATTTGCGTATTCCAGAAATTAGTTGTACTTTTGCCGCTGAAACCAAATTCTAAACCAATATGAAACAACCATTCGAAGGCTCTGAGGGTTATATCAACCACGGCCATGACGTCCTGGACGAGGACAACGCACTGGGCAAACGCCGCCGCTTCAACAACGGTGACCATGAAGGCTGCGAGTCTGAAGCAGTCGGTATCAAAGCAGGATACACAATCAGCGAAGACGCTTGTGACTGCGCTGGTCCTTGCTGCGGCTGACAAAATGGCAGAACTCAACTCAGTTACCTGTCAGTTTCCTGACAAATTGGCAGTTCTTCTGGCAGAACTGAGTTGTGGCACGCCGTTTGTACTGACAAGGTTGTACGATTAAAACACATTTATCATGGCAGAATTGAAACAAGAAAAGAAGACTCGGGCCATTCCCGAGATGAGTGATAAAGAGATTCAGGATCTTCTGGATACTCTCGCAACGGTAGACTCCAACGAGGTTGGTGGTCTGAGTATCCAACTGAGGGATGAACAGGAGAAGCGTAAGGCCAAGAAGGCTGAGGCCGAGAAGAAAGCCGCAGCGGAGCGTGAGAAGAAAGAGCAGGAGCGCAACCAGCAGGGTTACGAGATGCTAAAGAACATCGGCAAGTACTTCGTCTGGAAAGGCCAGCCCATCTACGTGAAAGGTGTACGCCTTGACTTCATGGGTACCGACTATGTGTACGAGTGTGAGCGCGCAATGTATGCCAGCACATACGTGTTCAACATCTACTGCGGATCAACCCTCTGTCTCACCAGGGACGAACTGTCCAAGTGCAAAGAGACCACCAAGGAAGCGTACGACCGCCAGGGAGAGGACAACCTACGAGACATGTACCGCCCGTTCCGAGGACTCATCTGCACAGACAACTTCCCGACGGGCTTGAGACCGTTCTTTACCTAACTGGTATACCGTTCGAATAGACACCCGCCTCTGCATCAACAGGGGTGGGTTTTTCTTTTTTATTTGCACGTTTGAAGAATTATTTGTACTTTTGCAGCGGAAACCGAAACAGCAGACACACAATGCCACAACTCTTTCAAATCCTGTTAGCCTTTGGCGGAATAGTTATCTTCTCTTGGATTGCCAATTACCTCTGCTATTATCAGACAGAGAAGGAGAAGAAACAGCAGCAGGAGTCTATCAGGAAGGTAACTGAGTTGACCCTGGCAGGACTGGAATCGAAAACCGAACCGAAGATAACTGAGTTAATCAATTAAACACAATGGCAGTCATGTACACATTGCTCATATTCGCTCTTGGCTTCTATGTGGCCAAGATAACCGCTCCCGCATGGGACGAATGGTGGAAAAACAAATTTGACAACAATGGCAAGCAATAACTCACTTGACGGAACAGTCATCACCATTCCCGATCCCGATCCAGTATTGGAATTCAGTCCGTTCAGCACAACTGAGTTGAGGAACATGAAAGCCTTCATGGAGGAGCACGGTGAATGTTATCATAACTCCGACAACGGGAGGACCGAGTTCCACATACGCACAGGCGCCACAGGCATAGGTTTCCAGACTTACATCAAATGTGCATGCTGCGGCGTAGAGAAAGACGTTACGGACTATGACATCTGGTAGCCCTCACGCACACACGCACGCACGGTTTCCTGCTACGCTAAAGGAAACTTCCTGCACACACACGCACACACACATAAAGAGTAGACACAAATCAGTTGATATGAATAACAACATAGAAGACATCCGCAAGCAGTTATATGCCACGGTTGACAAGGCTCTGGAAGATGCTCTAACTCAGTTGAGCCAGAACACCGTTACCAAAGGCAAGGAATTGACTGTCGAGCAGGTACTGGCGCATAACCCGATTCAGACGCCCCAGGAGCATATCTGCAATGTGTTCCAACCAGGCGAGACAAAGAAACGGGACATCAAGAAGGCGTACAATTCTCTTGGAGAAGATATGAACATCGACGACCAGGCGCCAGTGGATACCACAAAGTTATCCCAGTACGCACTGGATAAAGGCAGGCAACTCATCCAGGAAGACCTTCCTCAGTCCAAGCAGGATCCAGTAGTGGAAATGACAACTGAGTTAGCCTCAGCCATCAGCAAGTTCGTTAACAGGGCCACGGACACCATCATCGACAAGGTGACAAAGTCGTTGAACAAAGCCGTTGCGCTCAACCTACTGCACACATTCAACTCAGTTAGCACAAACCCTACCAAGGAAGAGCGTGCAGAACAACTCATTCTTGGAGGCATCCAGCAGAACAAAGCCATTAGCGAAGCGCTCAAAGGTACCATCAAACAAGTCTCACTCGGTTTCGATCAACCTGACCAGTCCCTCAAAGAGGACGACTCCAAACTGGAACGGGCCACAGACAAAGAGATTAACCAACTCCACCGCACATGGAACCGCAAGGCTGAGGCCAAACGCAGAATAGCCCAGGCCAAGACCATGAAGGAGATTAACGACGTTATCGACGAGTTTGTCTACGACGATCCGACTCCCAGTGAGTACCACGACATCTCAGGAGAGAACGCATAACTCAGTTCAAGCCACGGCCCTCCTCGGGGATTAGGGATAACTACCCAGGTTGCACGAAAAACGTTCCCTGCGATACAGTAGGCCAAGATGGCCCGATTTCTATATGCAGCCGAGCCGTGGTGACAACTGACTTATAAACAAACCAACCATGGAGTACCAACAACCACCACATGACTCCAAGCGCACAACTGAGTTAATCAACCAGTATATGGGCAAACTCCAGGAGAGTATCTACGATCAGATGCGCAAGGAATGCGGCATACGGGCTGACCTATGGGAAAGCGCACTTCGGACCAACTCCGTTGCGGGAGACAAGGCCATGCAGGAGGAACGCTTCAAGCAGATACAAGCGATAGCCGACATGCTCCTGGGACCAGGGGATAACTCAGTTAAACCAAACAAACAACCACACCAATAAGTTCGTTAGCACAAATCCGTTCGCCACAACCGAACAACTCAACATGACCGAACAACCGCGTTCGAATCTGACCAAAAGATTTGCATATACCAGATAAAACCACTATCTTTGCACCGAAAATCCATTATCGGACAACTCAATAACAACAATGACGAAAGCATACATCCTGACGGTCTTTGTCTATAACGGAACCGTCTTAATCAAACACCAGGCCTACGCCTTTACCAACAAGGCTCTCGCAGAACATACCAGAGACCGCTTGAAAGAACTCAACAAGTCCAACAATAATAAGTTCCGTATAGCCTACTCTGTAGAGGAAGCACCTGTCTACAGCACCATCGAACAAGTCCCCATGTTCCAGGACTATCAGCCTGTTACCAACAACGATGCTCCAGCGCAGCAAAACAACGCTCGCACCCAAGAGCCAACCGACACCGCAGAAACCAGCATCGCAGACGAAGAGGCTTTGTCACAATCGGAAACCACCGTCTCGCACCTAGAGACACCCGTCCAGGAACAAGAGAACAACGCAGTTAGCACCGCAGCCTCTAGCACAAGTGACTCTGGCACAACTGAGTTAGCAACAGAGGCTGAGGAACAAACAATCCAGGAACAAAAGCCCAAATCCGTTAGAAAGATTACCTTCAAGAAGACGGCTAGCAAGACCAACAAGAAGAAATAGTTCATATTATACTAAAGTATAATATGACCCTGGAATAAATGGGTTATAGCACAACTCAGTTCCCGAAAAATTTCTGGTTACCAAAAATTTCCAGAAAATTCGGGAACAAATGGGTTAAATTTCGCTTACGGAACAATTCTATCTCACACTTAGTTAACTCATTTATTCAATAGCGCCCTAACGGATTTGAGTAGGGATAAGTTAACTCATTTATTCAATAGTCCTAACTCACTTGTCAAATACCCTAACGGATTTGATGTACAGTGCTAACGGATTTATTCAATAGCCTCAAATGGTAGACTCTGGTAGCCTCAGGGTACATCATTAACGGATTTATTCCATAACCCCCAAAAGCCTACTTAACTCAGTTATAGTCACAAGGCAACAACTAACTTTTACACCATACAATCTATGTTTTACATTATCGAACCGAAAGACAACTCAGTTACCCCATTGAACTTAAAACAGTGCCAGGACACGGATGTTTTGAGAGACTACGTCAAGGAGGGTAGGCCTTACATACTGATCCAATGGCATAGGAGCGAAAAGCCAAAAGCGCGTCGAGAGTTCTTTGTGATGGTTGGCGTGGGAGCCACCAAGAACGGGGTTGGGGATTTGAAATGTAATAGCCGTGATTTGGGTATTGGGGATTATACTGGATTCTTCATCACCGAGGATGATCTGCAAATAACATCTGTTAGGTGTAGCGGTCGATGGCCTAAGGCAGTTGATAGCGTGCTTTGCCTATTCAAGATGTACGACTGGGCTATATGCCGTTACTATGGAGACGGTGTGGATGGTCATGCGGTTGCTGATAGCCGAGAGTTATATAGTAATGTACTTGGTGGAATCACAGAAACAGAAAATGTTCTTGACGGTAAGCGCGGTTGCGACTTGTTTGAACGGAACTGGATAGTTGACAAAGCCGTTGTTCCTATCGTAGAGAAGAGTGATGGAATTGTCAACAGTGTACGTGATGCGGTTGGGTTGTTCTCAAAGGCGTTGAACGGAAAGGTGAATAGTTTTGTCACGCCTGTTGAAATTGAGCGGATCGAGTGTGGATGTAAGAATGTGGAAGAGGCGTTGAACTACTCGATTGAGCACAAGTTGCCAATGATGGTTACGTTAAAAACAGGCGTTCGGCTGATCATGGCGAGTCCTAGCAAGTTCGAGACGCATCCGATTGACCGAAACAATCCATATAGTGCGTATACGGAGTACGTTGTTACTGGCCCTCGATATACCATTGACGATGTCGGCAAGTTTCATCATGGTGTGGCTAGCGAGACTGTTCTGTACGAACGCGGTAATGTAGATGACATCTGCTATATTGACGAAAAGTCGTACGAACGCATAGCAAGGGAGTGTAATAAGATTGAAATGCGCCGCGAGGCCTTGCAGAAGCAGATGGATGAGTTGGAAGCGGAGATGGACGGGTTGAACGACAAATACCGTGTAAGCATCAGGTGAGTTATGTCGGCTGTGTATAGGAATAGTGACAAGGTATCCAAGTTTGTTGACCGCATCTGGGGGATGATGTATATACTTGTTGTTGCTGCTAGGGAAGGTAGGAGGAGCGAGCCTGGTGTTGTGAATAAGTGTGGCAGGATTATAAAAGGGTTTGCGGTAGAACCTAAGTGGTTCACAGAGAGTATGCACTTGCTCCCGCTTAATGAAAGGATCCTACGTGCTGACGACGTGGATTTCATAGTTGCGAGCCTTCCATATATGGCCAACGTGTGGTATAAGCGCAATATGCTGTACCCCGACGTCGTCTATCGGAACCTGTTGTTGAAACTGGACAGGATTGACAAATGGGTTAATGGCATACCAGAATGCCTTCGAGAGGCACCAAGGGTTGACCTATATAGAGTGAAGTTTAAGGCAGTTGACAAGCGCTCGGGGCATACGATGTGTGACATAAACGAGTTATTCCAAACCAAGGATGAGGCTTGGGCTATGAGAGAGAAATTATATAACAAGTATCCTAGGAGTAGGTACATCATAAGGCAATAACAGAACATGAGACTGCAAGTAGTGATATTGGGTCCACAGAAGCAGCCTTCGTACGTTCAGTCTGATGGAGAAAAAGCCAGGTGGTACAGGATATGCTATAACACCTCATATCGGTCAGGAGACGGGATCCACTCACTATTCGAGTGGCAATGCGCGTTTATGTGTCCTACCAATATGGAAGTATACAAGACGCATGAGTTCGAGGAGATAGACTGGGTTATTTTGGATAGAGACCTAATAGAGTTGGAAGACTGGATTTACGAGAACTGTGCTGGCCTGATTGAGATATGTGACAACGGAGTAGATGAGTATCTCTAACTCAGTTGGGAGATTGGTAATAGGATTTGTATATAAACAACAACTAACTTATACGCGCTTATGGAATGGATAACCAACCAGGTTAGGAAGTCTGAACGAACACTGTACTTCGCCTCACTCAGGAGTAGGAACAAACACTTCTACGACTGGGTGGTAAATGTGCGCTACTCTACTGGATTTGCACTCGAAGCACTGAAGCGCAATCCTGAGGAGATTGATATGGTTGTAGCCGAGGTGGAGAGCGACACTCGCAACGGTATGTGGTGTACGCTTAGGTACTGCCGAAACAAAGAGGAACGCGAGTCACTGTTGAATGGCAATTACTGCATGGAAGTCATCGACCTCTGGGAGGAAAAGACGGAGACCATACTCACCACCAACACCATTACGCAACGGAAAAGCGCTGACGAATAACTGAGTTGACCGATTTTTCAAGATTTATATCATAGCAACTATGAACACCAAGATAGTACAATTCTCCGTTGAGTTGGCCAAGAAGATTGTTAACGGCGAGAAACTGGGTAGGATTGTCACAGTGGACGGGACACCAGTAACCATCCTTGCGTTCGACTTGAATGGGGAACCAGGGAAACCTATCGTTGTTCGCGGTAGGAGCATGCTTGACAGTAGCAAAGAATGTGTCTATGAGGTAGGAGAGGATGGCGTATACATGAATGACCATGACATGCCGTACGCGGATCTTGCCATCGAAATACCAGAGGCAAAGGTAATGACTGTCGGTGTGGACAGACCATTCGATCAGATTATCCCTAACCCGAACCATCGTCCTGGCGTAATGGGGGATTACCGATTCGCCACAAAGCAGGACATGGAACAAGGGTCGTATGCACCAGACAAGACGCCGAAGGATGAGTTCAAAGCAGGGGATGAGGTTAAGTTCCTGCACGGCGAGTACAAAGGCAAGTATGGCGTCATACGTGAAGTTCAAGGCAATGGAACCGTCGCTGTAGAAACACCATCAGGTGATGTACTGACAACTAAAGACCGTATATGCAAACTCAGTTACAAGTTCAAGCCTTTCGATAAGGTGTTGGTGAGTCAGAACGGATGGAGTTACTGGATTCCGAGCCTGTTCAGGAATACTACGCATGACAGTAAGTACATATGCATCGACAACTGCGAGTATGACAAGTGTATCCCATACGAGTTAAAGCACTTGGTTAAGACCAGTAACGACCCAGAATAGACACAACTGAGTTATGAGCAAGAAGAAAAAGAAGTGCAGGAGGCTACAAGAAGATTACACAACACAGGAGCAGAGCGAACAGTTGATGAAATGGGGTGTACCTAGATGGACGGCCGATGGCGCATACAACAAGACATACGATGAAATCCATGTGGTCCACCCTGAATGCCAGGAGGATGAGTTCTGGAAAGTGAACCCACACCTGTCTCCGCGCTGGTCAAACAGCCGACTGATGGAGATATGTGATATATGCTATTTCGGTAATTACAAAGACCCGTCAGTGGATCACTCCTGGTCATCTTATAAACACCTGATGAGTGCCTATCCTGGGAAGACGTATACTGAATACATCATGTACGTATACTCTTTGTATATTAACCTGTTTGACTTCTCAGCATTATTGGAGGATTAGTGGCATGACAAACCGATTTTCCAACATATTCAATGGTCTGAAGGACATGTTCTTTGGTCTGATCACAAGCGCCGTTGAGATGAAGCGCAGCGAGATAAGCGGGGACATTAGACTCGCTACCAGACGTAGTTTTCCTAATGAATAACACACCAACCAACGCAGTTTTTGAAACGAATATGGCAGACAAAATTGTATTAGTACGTGATAGCAATTTAAGTGATGAATTCATCCAGGCTTGTAAGGAGTATCTCACCAACTGGGTTGATGAGCCTGAGGTGCTTGGAAGGACCCATGCCAAACATGTCCGTTTGAAATACATGGGTGACGACGGCAAACAAAAGTACCTATTCTGTGAGATATACCATGCCAAGGTATGCGACGGTATTGACTGTGGTAAACAGCCGACAAAGATGGATAAGGTACTGCGTATATTAAACGGACTTGTTATCGAGTCGTCACTTGATGGCGTATTATCGCCGTACTTGCATACCTTGGATATTTGGCTGGAGAGTATTGACGAGATTCGGCTGATAACTATCGACGAGTTCGTTCATGTCAGGAACGAGAGAAGGAGAGTCAGCGAGGAGATTGAAACGTATAGCGACCATGTCTACGAAGCCGCTCGCAATGACATAAGGTCAAAGGCGAGGAAGATCCGAAAGGAGCACAGGATTGAGATAAGATAGGGAATGTGGATTAAGCAATAGGGGCCAATAGGCTCCTTTTTCTTTTTCAATCTGACCAAAATTCTTGCATAAGTCATCCGAAAGCAGTATCTTTGCACCGTAAATCAGTCAAACAAAGGAGACACATACATGATTAAGGTATTCCCGTTTTATAATGGTAAGAACATCGCTAACAACCCGCTTGGATATACTAACAGGGCCAACGCTCGCAAGCGGATGAGGATGGACGATGTTATGGGTGACTTCCTCAAGACTCTTCCGACAGACTACTGGCTTGAGCATATCTATACCAACAAAAACAGGGAGGACGGAAAGAAGACGAGGCTTGGTATTCGCCGCCTTGGTGAAGAGGTAGAGGTCGCCGAGTACGATGTGAGGCAAAAGGTGTACATCAGGGACATCGAAGACAAAGAGGTCGCATCCTTGTTGTATGAGATGTATGGCTGGTTCCACAGACGTAAGCCATTCTGGGAGAGAACAGACGAGGAGTGCGAACACATGCGCGAATTGGCGCTGACCATATCCAGCAAGGGGTATTACCCGTACTGCTGGGAAGACATGAAAGATTTCAACTCAAAGTTAAGTAAATACATCACCAAGAACGTCGAGTTCAAGGAATTGGATGTAGAGATCAACAAAACAGAAGTGCAATAACATGGGATTGGGAACCAAATACACAGGAAAGGCGCCGTGCCCAGGATGTGGACGGACTGGCGAGGAACGTGCTCGCGATAGCAAGGACTGTCTCTGTCGTGAATGCCAAACCGAATTGGAAATAGGACGTGCTTTATGCAAAGAAAGGGGACTTGAGCGCAAAGACTACAAACTAGAAGAACTGTGTGGGGCTCGAGTAAAATACCATCTTTTGTATGAGGACGGCTTCAACGACAAGTTGATAAAATTGCTGAAAACATTTTCTGCCTTTGATGTAAATCGAGTCGCAGAATGGAGACAGGAAGGGCTAATTAAGACATCCGAAGGTGGTAGCGATAAGACATTTGCCCTCCCAGTATGTACCTATGAAGCGGCAAAGGATTTTGCGGAATGCGTACAACAGATATCAAGGGAGATTGCAGATAATCGCAAGAACTATCGCGAAGAGATTAAAAAGCAGGCAGAGGCTGAACTGGCCGAGCAGAAGAACGCCATCTATAACGAAGGCATAGCCCATGGCCGCAACCTGCTCCTGCAACTGAACAACAACGAGATTACGGCGGACGAATTCACGCGACCCGTCAAACGATTCTAACAGACTGGCGATATGACCACATTAGAGATCATACTGATATGTGTGCTGGTGTACATCCTCATTGGAATCGTACTGACAGCCATAGACGACCTTATCACGAGGAAGGAACTGTTAGGTACCATCTTTGCATGGCCGTTTTTCCTCCTGTACATCTTTGTAATCAAACCGATACGCAAACGCAAATAACACAACGACCATGGAATATCAAGACGATAACATACAGGACTTCACATCAGGTCAGACACAAGACAAACTGTTCAGCCCTAGCGTGGACGAATTGAACGCCTTCTTCGAACAGGTCGAGCGCGAGAACCGCTGCATTTTCATCTCAATAGACAACCGTGGTGACCTGGTCAACATCTGCTGTCGCATCAAGTTCCACCACATCAGACTACTGAAGGACATGATAGGTCATGTGCTGGATGTGTTCGACGACAGGGTGGAGTTCGGAGACGGGGAGATGTACGCACTTGATGACAAAGGCACTATCCGATACTCTTCCTGGGAGAACGACAACAAGGTAGGGTTCTACTCATGCGACCTAATGGACATCAAGGAGGTGCGTGTAATACCAGACGAGACCTTTGAGCGCATTGCCATTCTGGATGAGGTTATCAGAGCCAAGAGCGAGGTACTGATCGCAGAGCGTGATGCTATCAACGAGAAACTGGCCCTGGTGCGGGTGGACAACAGGATTGACTTTGAGATATAGTCAAAGAGTTTCGTAACACGCGATTTGAGACGGTCTAACAGACTGTCTCTTTTTGTTTCTGACCAAAATACTTGCATATCTCTGGAATTATGTGTACTTTTGCGTCTGAAAACCATTCGAAGGAGGACTAACATGACCAACAATAAAGTAGTAGACCCGATATGGAGCGAACTTCGTGATTTCCTGGAGGAGTCCATAGCAGAGGGCCAGCCGTTCATGGTGACGTTCGACAATGGCATCAAGTTAGTTGCTAACCCAGCGAAGTACGAGGAGGTAGACGACCAGCCGTATGCCATCGAGGAACACATATCGTTTGACATCTATCCTCGTGCTGGTGAGTTCATATATGAGTTGAAGGACGGGTATATCTGCGCAGTATGGGCAGACGCTCGTAATCTGCTCGACTGGAACATCGAAGAGATTACGGCCATATCTAATACCGAGTATCATAAGGTTGCCGATACTGAGGCTGACACTCGCAAACGCAGTGAGTGGTTAATGGCAGAACAAGAGCGGATTACAGCAGAACTCGTGCGCATCCGTCGTGAGAACAAGGTTGACGTACAGGAGTTGCTTAATTAACGACAGGAATATGCAAGAAAGAGACTTTACAGTAGAAGAAGTGGCTGACGTGGCCATGTGGGTCAAGGAGAATTTTGTCATAGAAGGTCCTGGACGCTATGTTATGCTGCTGCTTACCAACTGCCTAGAGGTTGGTCGGATTGACGACATTCAGGTATCTGTTAATGGGCGTTCTGGCTTTGTCGTTTTCACAGGAGATTTCGTACACCTGTATTCAAGCGAACTTGGAGGGGTAAGACTTAAATATGGATCTAGGACTGATGTATGGCGCCTAGACATGCGATGTATCCTTGATGGCAGGGTCAAACCAGGTGTTATACCTGATAGTGTCTATGAGAGTGTGATGAATAAGTACGAAGCGCTTTCTGAGGAAATTAACGCACAGGCTCGTATTGTTGAACAATCCAAGGATTATTGCGTGCATGAAGCAGAGGCTGAGGCTCTCAAAATAATTTGGAAGGTATGAAACTAACCAATACAAGATACGGCCACCGAGTAGGGTGGTAATGCCTATGGCTAACGAGACAATGACATTTAACGATAGGTTCGTTGACCTTAAAAGTTACTTGATTAAGATCATCGAGCGTTGGTTTGACTATGGCAAACCACACCAAAAGTATTCTTACTTCTATGTGTTTTGTGACTATGCCATTGATGAGTACAAGACCAACGAGAATGGAGAACGTGAGATTACTGGTTGGGTACTCAAGGGAGAGATGGTACACGTTGATGAGGATGGCCGAGTGCTTGACGTAAGGAAGGATATGCGCATTATGCCAGATGCATTTCTCGGGGCCAAAGAGATAACCTGCGAGGAATACGAGTACGTAAAATCTCTGTATGATGCAAAGAAGAATGACGAGCGGGAACTGATTGAAAAGGTGAAGGATCTTATCAACAGCAGCACCGACTACATGGTAAAAAAGGATTACCTGCAATTATAAAACATGGACAGAGAAGAAAAGAAACGGTTGTTTGCCAGTATAGAGGGAGGACATTATTACATTATCAAGTTGTCTAAACCAGTCACTCCTCCGCAGCATAACGGAATGACGTTTGGGTTATACATGACCCAAGCCTCGTTCTTGTATATAGACTGCAAGCATGCAAGATATCATGTGTTCGTTAACGATGAGGTGTTTCAGTTCAACATTGATACGGTTGACATCTATGGGCTAATTCTGGGTGTAGAGTGGGATGGCCACATAAAGAGCGATCATAGGCATGTTACCATTGAATTAAGTGAGTTTGCTGACATTATTGAAATCGACAAGGAGGCGTTTGACGATGCGTGCAACAAGTACTACATGTACAAGGAGAAGGAGGACACACTCATCGAGAATGTCAAGAAGCAGATGAGGGAGGACCAGCAGTACAAACTCGACCATTATATGCTCATGGCCGACTGGCGGAATTTCAACAGCGTAAGCGTACAACCACAACAAGTATAACAATATGGCTATGAGAGATATATTATTCAGAGGCAAAACAAAGGACGGCAAGTGGGTTGTCGGATCGCACTTTTGTTTGCAACACAATGACGAACGCACGCACGTTCATCATTTTATCATTCCTGACGGGACGCCCATCCCCAAGGACCGCCCAATAGGCGATATACAGGTTGAGGTGGACGAAGATTCATTGGGCCAGTTTGTGGGTCTGCACTACAAGGACGGTAATCCAGTGTTCGAGGGTGACATCGTTCGAGGCCGCGATGTCATGGATAAACATGACATCTACCTCGTGTGCGAATACGGTGTTATTGAGCGTAAAGTGGTTACGAAGGGTCAATGGGAGAATACGGAGGTAATCGACCTGGTGACGATCCCATGCTTTTACTTCCGCAATCCGAGGACTGGCGAGTGCTTATTCCCGTGCAGGGATAGCGAGCATGAGTTTATGTTCGACCACGCAGGAAACAAGTACGACGATCCTGAGTTGATACGGGTAATAGAGGATTGACAGTATGCTCAACCTCTAGCCTGTTTCTGACCAAAATTCTTGCGTATGTCATCAGAAATCCGTACCTTTGCGTCGATTTTAATAACAAAGGAGGATTTTATGGCAAACAAAACAACGTTATCCAAGTCACTTGAACAACTGGCAGACGAGGTCGTATACGCACAGAACACGCTCTCGGAGTACTACACTATAGGCACTATCAAGGTTCGCTACTCCGACCACATGGCGGCAGATCCAGACTGTGACCTTGCGCTGTTCTCTAACACAGTCAACAAGCGCAACGTATATATCATCATTCCGACGGTAGGATTGTTTAAGGAGGTTCAGTGGTTCAGCAAGGTTGAGGATGTCATTGACTTTATCAAGCGTTTCGAGAGTGTTGCACGTCTGCTTATCAAGAAGCCTACTGAGAACGACAACAAACGCGAGCGTCTTATCAGCAACGCATTGTCAAGCACGGCTCCATTGAAGACGCAATATGGCAATGCGGTACCAGCAGCCAGTTGGCATTTGCAGTTGAGATTCATCTACAAGACAAATGACCAGGAGGTTAAGGACCTGATTAACGAGATTGCTCGGTTAACTGGAATGACGGAGTCAATCATAACGCGAATCAAGAAGTTTGGACCGCTGACAATGGATGAACGCAAGGCAGCGCTCAAACACCTATTGGAGCAGATAAAAGAAGAGGTCAAACAATGACCTGTAAAACCGAGAACTAATATGGATTGGATACTAACATCAGAACGGCTACCGAAACAAAAGAACGAGAAAGACTACTGCACTAGAGTCCTTGTACCTATTGACGGTTACGCTCGCGAAGTAACATACTATTTCGGAATCAACCGATTTGAGAAGACAAGCCCATATGATGGGTCTGTAGATGTGATCGAACCAAAGTACTGGATGCCGATGCCTGATGTACCAGAGGACGTTAACCAGAAATCTTACTAAGCAACAACATGTTCAACGAAGAAAAATTCCAACAACTGGTAAAGCCTCGCGACGAGAAGGCACACAAACGCCACATGGAGCGACTGCTTGGCTATCATCAGGAGAAACTGATGGACCTCCGAAAGAGCCTCATCACAATCCCGAAGAAAGAGCATACGCTACAACTCAACTGGGACGAGTATCAGCCAGATGAGCACGCCGACCTGTATGATGTGGATGGTACGTGGCTCGGACCTATCTATGACATTACTGAGTTCAACTGGGTACGTCTCCAGGTAATGAAACAGAACGTGTCTGGTTGCTATATCATTTACAAGGGTGAGAAGCATGAGTTGATGCTAGACGGGTCGATTGAAGGCAGATTGGGGGACCTGTTTGACAAAACACGTCAGTACATGTTTGATATATTTAAGATAACGGACCCAAGAAAACAAGAGGAATCCTAATAAATCAAGCGGAATATGACCAAAATTTTTGCATGTTCCGCTTTTTTGTTGTACCTTTGTCGTCGAAATCAAACACAATAGACATGGCTAACCATAAAGCACCAGACTTCTCGAACGTTCCAACGTGGATTCTCAAGATTTGGAGACACAGTTTCATTGGCGATTCAACCACTATCCCATTCTCTCGTGAGATGGACGCAGAGTGGCAAAAGCGATTAAAGCGAGCGCAAGCAGTATGACACAACTTAACTCAATAGCGACGGCTCCGATAGCCGACATAGCGAACTACCTGAAATACCTCAAGGAGAAAGCAGTGGAGCATTGCAATTATAAGTCTGATGTACCAGGTGATTCAAATTACAGCGAAGTTGCTTACGACACGTGGAGGAACCTGTATGACACGGTGTTCTCAGAACAAGTTAGCCATGCTATATGCAAGCGGTTCACGAACTTTGATTGGTATGATCCAGACACGTCGTACAAGGAGGATGTGTGCGCGTTCATTGATGCGTTTATCGAGTACGCAGATAATCTAAAGGACAACAACGGAGACCCGCTATTCGAGGGATTTGGAGAGTGGGCTAGTAAACAGCAATAACTATGACACAGAAGGAGATTGACGAGTTATATAGCACCGTACGTGCTCTAATCAAATACTACGGCGGGTACCTTATCGTTACCAAGTTAGGCCACTCGTTCAGTGTTACTGGCATTGGAGAGGATAAGAAGGAACTTATCGACGAGGTTCGCTTCAAGGATAAGAAGGGCTGTAAGTTAGATTTCATCCACTACAAGACCATGAAAGACGGTAGTGTGTGGGATGTACACAAGGACCATCCGTACCCAGAGGAGCGTTTAGCCCTTCTGCAAGATATGGTGAAGGTATACGTTGAGAAGTACGGCGAGGACAAACTGAACGAAATCAGACGCGCAGCATGAAACAGATTACCAATTGGACATACAACGACATCGCCCTATATGCAAAGGGCTGGTACGAACGCAAGGACCTGTTCAAGGACATGTCGCATATCTTCTGTAAGATCTACGGATATATGCCTGATAACATGCACGATATTGCTCATATGATGCTGCTCATCCTTGATGACTTGGCCAGTCACTTGGAACCAGGAGAGAAAGTTTGGTGGAACAGTTATTCTCGCATATTCGAGGAGGTCGACAACCGTATGACTGGTTACGACATGGACCGCGAT